>Ga0209320_10000304_pt1 | contig 25878 bp, 22 predicted proteins | sample Rifsed13ft4_FD_184008 | JGI IMG/M metagenome (GOLD analysis project Ga0209320, IMG submission 184008) | Soil microbial communities from Rifle, Colorado, USA - sediment 13ft 4 (version 2) | ecosystem: Environmental > Terrestrial > Deep subsurface > Rock core/Sediment | place: Rifle, Colorado... | reverse complement strand
TTCAATCGGCTTCGCGCGAACGCAGCAAGGCGCTCGCGATTTACGCGGATCTGATTCTGTTGAGCGGCCCGAACAGCACGATGTTCGGCATCGACGCGCAGAGCGGTGAGCTGCGTTGGCAGACGAAGGCCGATGAGCGCGGCCACACATCGGCTCCGATGATCGCCGACGGCAAGGTCGTCACGGGCGGTGCATGCACGGGCGGCCTGCGCGCAAACTGCTATATCTCGGCGCACGATGCCTTGACCGGCGAGCTCCGGTGGAAGTTCTACACGGCCCAAGCGCCCGGCGATCCGCCCGGCTACGACACCTGGGGCGGCGCAGAGCTTCAGACGCGCCGTGCCTCGACTTGGGGCCTCGCGGGGTCCTACGATCCCGAGCGCCGCCTCGTCTATTGGGGCGTCGCGAACCCCACGCCGAACACGCGGCTCGCGCGCCACGGCGGCGATCCCGATGCGATCAAACGCTCGACGCCCGCCGATCTCTACAGCAATTCGACAGTTGCGCTCAACGTCGATACCGGCGAGCTCGTGTGGTACTACCAGCATCTGCCGGGCGATGATTGGGATCTCGACTATGCGAATGCGCGCATTCTGCTCACCACCCCAATCGATCCCGATCCCGAAGCGGTCAAGTGGATCAACCCGCGCATTCCGCGCGGTGTCGCGCGTGACGTCGTCGTCGCGATCGGCGAGCCGGGCGGCTTGTTCATGCTCGACGCGGCGACGGGAGAGCTCATATGGGCGACGCCCTTTCCGTACGACGTGCCGAACTTTCACATCAAGGACATCAACGTCGAGACCGGCGAGGTATTCCCGAATTTCGAGTTGGGATTTCAAGCGCCCGGCGAGCGACACGTCGTGTGCTTCCAGAATACGACGAGCTTCTGGCCGGGCGCGTATCACCCGGGCACGAACTCGCTCTATGTGCCGTGGGTCGATACGTGTCTCGACATGACGGCCGGCGCGCCGCCCGAGCGCGATGAACGCGGCGAGGTCGTCAACAGCTTGAGCCTCGACGAGTTCGCGGGCCTTGCGAAGATCGACATGGAGACGGGCCGCATCGAGCACATTTACAAGGGCAGGGCGCCCGGCAACGGCGCCGTATTGACGACCGCGGGCGGCCTCGTATTCTGGGGCGACCTCGACCGGCGATTTCGCGCGTTCGACGCCGAGTCGGGCGAGATCCTGTGGGAAACGGTGCTCGGGGGCACGATCCAGATGAGCACGATCACCTACGCGGTCGACGGCCGGCAGTACGTCGCCGTCTACACGGGCGAGGGCCTGCTCACGGGCAATCTAATCAACCTCGCCGAAATCTCGCCGGCACGCAATCACAACGCCGTCTACGTGTTCGCGCTACCACGCCTGTAGGAGCGAGCTTCGCTCGCGATCTTCTCCAAGCGCACGAGATTCCAAGCAACTATCGTGCCAACAGAAAGTGACCATTTTATTGTGTGGGCGGCGCTGAAAGCCGCCGCATCGGAAGTGAATGCTCCAAGCGAGGACATTTGGCGGTCTCGAATGGGGCATTCCCGGCGAAATTGTGGGACGCGCCACGGAACGCGCACTTCGGGCCCCTTAGTCTTAAGCGAGATGATTCGTACAGCGAGAACCGTCGATTGGGGCCTTCTGGCCCACCTGTCCGACCTGCTGTTATGTAGCCGGTGCTTGAGACAGGGGATCCGCACGCCGATTCCGCAAATCATCTCGCGGCGGCACCGCCTGCGAACACTGTGCCGAGCTTGCCGCGAGCACAGCCTGCATCACTGACGGCGCGCGGCGCGCGAATTTGCTCGGTCGCTCGAAGATGACAGTACGCCGGCAATCGGGGTACATTCCTTAAGCCCACTCTCGGAGAACCTCAGCATGAAAGCCCTCCTTTCGTTCGTCTCGATTGGCCTCTTGTTGTCGTCCGCGGCGTTTGCGCAGCCTGCACCGACACGGATTCGCGGAACCATCCAAGCCGTCGACGGTGCGACGGTCACGGTCGTCACTCAAGAAGACGAGACGGTGCAGTTGACGCTCACCGATATGACGGGCATCAACGGGCTCGAGGAGAAATCCGCGGCCGACATCGGCGACAACACGTTCATCGGCACGACGGCCGTCAAGGGCAACGACGGCCGTTGGAAGGCGACCGAGGTGCACATCTTTCCCGAGGCGATGCGCGGCGCCGGCGAAGGCCACTATGCGTGGGACTTGCCCGAGAGCACGATGACCAACGCGGCTGTGACGGGCACGACGGGAACGAGAAACCGCCGTACGTTGCGGCTCAAATACGGGACGGGACCAACGGCCGGGGAAGTCGAGGTCGACTTGACGCGCCGGACCGATATCGTCGCGCTCACGCTCGCCGATCGCTCGTTGCTCGTGCCCGGCGCGGCCGTGTTCGCGCTCGCGTTGCCGCAGGATACGGGCGGCGCGCTCGCGCTCGCGATCATTGCGGAAACGGACGGCGTCGAACCGCCGATGTAAACGACCGTAACGCGAGGCCGTTCTTGATTTTCTGTAGGAGCGAGCTTCGCTCGCGACTCTAAAATCGCGAGCGAAGCTCGCTTCTACAAAATCAGCGGTGCTTGAAGCTCACGGCGATGCCCGCATACGCGTTGCTGCCGGGCGCGGCCTCGTAAAAACGGTTGCCGAAGGCGTTGATGCGGATGTTGGCGTTATACGTCTCGTCCGTGAGGTTGTTGACGCCCAAGAACGGCGTGATCGTCATCGAGTCGAGCTCTTTTTCGTAGCCGAGCCGCAGATTCGCGAGCGTGTAACCGCTTTCGCGCACCGCGTTCGCGTTGTCGGCGTATTGGTCGCCCGTATCGACGACGTCCAGGGCCGCGTACCAGCCGCGCTCGTGCCGGTACGCGATCTCGGCGAACAGCACGTGCTCGCCGATGCCCGGGATGACGTTGCCCGAGAAGTCGTTGAGGGCCGCATCGACGAACTCGTCGTATTCGAAATCCGAGTACGTGTAGCTCACCATGGCGCGCAGACGGTCGGTGGGATTGGCCGTCAGCGAGAACTCGATGCCGTCTCTGCTCGACCGGCCCGCGTTTTGATAGTAGACACGCCCGGGGCTCAAGGGCACCTCGAATGGAATCAGCTCGTCGTCGACCTCGATGCTGAAGACCGCGACCTCATAGAAGTGCTTGGCGCCTATTACGCCGCGTATGCCGACCTCGAGGTTCGTCGCGACCTGCGGCTCGAGCGTGTCGTTGAAGCCGCCGGCGCCGTCGGGCCGGTTGAACTCGGTCGTCGTCGGGGTTTCGAACGCGCTCGAATACGTGCCGTAAAGGCGCAAGCTATCCGTGAGCCCCACGATGATGCCGAGCATCGGGCTCACGTCGTCGAGCTCGACCTTGCCCGAATCGTCGCCGTCGGCGAGAAACCGGTCCGTGACGTCGAACTCGACGTCGTCGATGCGAACGCCGAAGCTCAAGTCCACGTTGTCGCTGAGCGTCAAGTCGTTTTGCGCGAACAAACCTTGGCTGCGCACGGTCTCGTTCTGATCGAACGTCATCGCGCCGGGGATTCCACCGGCGCTGTTGTTGAATCTCGTGCGGTCGTCGTCCTGATGATCGAAATCCAGGCCGACGATGACTTGGTTCGGCCGGCCGCCCAACGTGCCGTCGTAGGTATAGCTGACGCCGCCGCCGCCGAAGAAGCGATCGAGCGCGACGATTCCGCCCGCGGCGAACGGCAGCTTGTTGCCGAAATCGCGCCATGCATAGTAGTTGCGCGCGGAAATGCGGTGCTTCTCGCCGATCGGCATGTTGTAGACGAAACCGATCCGCGACTGCTCGAGAAACTCGCCCGCATCGAACGTCACGTTGACGTTCCTCGCGGCACGGCGATCGGCCGCGAGCTCGGCGAGGTTGACGGCGCCCGGGTCGTCGGAAATCGGCTGGTCGGTGTAGTTGACGACGGTCAGGAATTCCCGGTCGCGGCCCAGATCGAAATTGAAACGGCCCGTGAGCTGCGAGTTCTCGGCAGCGCTTTGCGTGCGGTAACCGTCATACGAGGAGTCCGACAAGCTCAACAGGTAGCCCATGCGATCGCCTTGTCCGCCCGTCTTGAGCTGGAGCTTCTGATAATCGTCCTGACCTCCCGTCACGCGCACTTCCGAAAACCTTTCTTCAGGTGCGAGCTCCGAGGTCACGCTGATGACGCCGCCCGAGGCATTGCCCCACAGCGAGGAGCTCGGACCGCGCAGCACTTCGATTTGACTCGCGGCTCCGAGATCGATGCTGTCGACGGATCCTTGGCCGTCCGGCAACGTCTCGGGAATCCCGTCGACGAGAATCTTGATGCCGCGAATACCGAAGTTGGCGCGCGCGCCAAAGCCGCGGATCGAGACGCGCAAATCTTGCGCGAAATTGAAGCGATTCTGCAGATAAACGCCGGGCACGCGACTCAAGGCTTCGTCGAGCGCGAGCTGCTGGCGCGCGAGCTGAATGTCTTCCTGAGTGACCACGCTGACGGCGGCCGGCACGCGATCGAGCTCTTTCTCCATGCGTGTCGCCGTGACGATGATTTCTTCGAGCGAATTCGTGCTCGCGGGTTGTGCGCCGGCGGAAGCGGCGGCGAGCAGGGTGCAGACAGCGGCCAGGGTCGAATGAATTGTCGTTGTCATCGTCTTGCACGTCCGAAGCCCCGCGGGGCGAGAGCGTTGTATCATGACCGATGCAGCCATTGGGGTGCAATCGGTGCCTCTAGACATTACGTTAGCTCAACTGTCTGCCTTCGTGCAGGTAGTGCTCGTCGATCTCGTGCTCGCCGGCGACAATGCCATCGTCGTCGGCGTGGCCGTTGCAGGGCTGCCCATCCAACAGCGCGCGCGCGTCATGGTCATCGGTATCGGCGCGGCGACGGTCATGCGCATTCTGTTCGCATCGATCACGGTGCAGCTTTTGCAGATCATCGGCCTGCTATTGGCCGGGGGGCTTCTGCTGCTATGGGTTTCGTGGAAGCTCTGGCGAGAGCTGCGCGAGATGCGGCGCGAGCACCTGCGGGCCGGTCAAGCGGCCCGCGATGGGGCGCTCGCATCCGCGGAGCATGACGCAACCCCCGTGCACAAGACCAAATCGATGCGCGACGCGATAACGCAGATCGTCATCGCCGACGTTTCGATGTCGCTCGACAATGTGCTGGCCGTCGCCGGCGTGGCGAGAGAGCACGCTTGGGTGCTGATCTTCGGGCTCGCCCTGTCGGTGGCGTTCATGGGGTTCGCCGCCGTCATCATTGCGCGGTTGCTCGACCGCTATCACTGGATCGCGTACTTCGGGCTCGCCGTCATCTTTTACGTCGCACTACGCATGATCTGGGACGGCGCCTGGGAGGTCGCCGGAGCCGCGGCCTAGGACGAAGCAGCGCTCTCCGGCGCCGCGATCGCTTCGCCGCCGGTCAAGCTGTGCTTCACCGCGTACTCGCCTTCGAAGTGCACCGCCCGCCGGGTCTCGGCGATGACCGAGCACGTCAGCGGAAACAAGCCGCTGCCCGTGCGGACGAGCTGCTCGAGATTCGGCACCTGAAGCTCCGCGTCGAATCGACAGCGGCACACGATCGGCTCGGCGACGGCTTTGCGATAGCGGATGTGCCCTTCGGCCAGCACGATGTCGGCCGCGATGTTGCGGGCGCGAAATTGCAGCCACAGGACGCCCCAGCCGGCGAGCGCGCAAATCGAATACAAGCTGCCTGCGAATGCGGTGCCGTGCACGTTGCTGTTCGGGGCCAACGCGGCGCGCACGACGAGCTCGTCGTCGGCGTACCCCACTATCTCGACTGCCATAGCTGCGGCCACGGGGATTTCCCGATGCCAAATCGATTGCAACTCCGTGCACAATTCGTTCATCGCGTCTCGGCTCTCTTTGCGACGCTCATTGTAGCGGGTCGCCGGTGGTATGATGCGGCTTGAGGCGCGTCACTGACAACTAATAAGAGGAGACGGCATGACGATTCACTCAAAGCAAGAGCTCGGAATCGCCCTCGTCGCGGCACTCGCCGCGGGCGCGGCGGTCGCGCAGAACGAGGACTTCTCCGCCGTACAGATCGTGCCGCACCATTTGGCCGGCAACGTGCATTACCTCGAAGGGCGGGGCGGTAACATCGGAGTGCTGGTCGGCGAGGACGGCGTCGTCATGGTCGACGATCAGTTCGCGCCCCTCACCGAAAAAATCATCGCCGCGATCGGCACATTGACGGACGAGGACATTCGCTTTGTGATCAACACGCACGTGCATCCCGACCACACGGGCGGCAACGAGAACTTGGGCGGCTTAGGGATACCGATCATCGCCCACGATAACGTGCTCGTGCGCCTCATGCAGGGCATCCGCGGCGGCCCGCCGGCCCCCGAGGCTGCGTGGCCGGTCGTGACCTACGGCGACGGGATCGACATACACTTGAACGGCGAGGACATCGCCGTCGTCAAAGTGCCGCCCGCGCATACTGACGGCGACAGCTTCATCCACTTCAAGACCGCGAACGTCCTGCATCTCGGCGACGTGTTCCGCACCGGGGCGTTTCCGGTCATCGATGTCGCGAACGGCGGCACGGCGCGAGGCACGATCGAAGCCTTGCAGTTGGCGATCGCTATGGCGGAACCGGACACCATCATGCTGCCGGGCCACGGCACGCCGTCGACGCGCGACGATGTGCAAAAGTTTCTCGACATGGTCGTCGACGTGGAGGCGCGCGTGTCGAGTCTCGTCGATCAGGGCATGGCGCTCGAGCAAGTCATGGCCGCGATGCCGACATCCGCCTACGACGATGCGGGCTTGGGCTCGCCCGAGCGCTTCCTTACGGGGCTCTACGAATCGTTGCGGAACGACTAATCACGCCGCGGGCCAAGGTATTCGTCTTTCGTCCCGTCGACGAGTCGGGCGAATCGCATCGCACGCTCGCCGACGCAGGTTGCGACGTCGTCGTGGGCGACCCCAGCCAGACGAAGCGCGCGCAGCTCGCGGCAGCGGAGGGCGCGCACGTGCTGCTCGGCGCGACATTTCGCGGCGGCCGCATCGATCGGGCGGACCTCGAAGCCTTGCCGGACCTTCGCGTCGTCGCCAAGTACACGATCGGCACCGACGACGTCGATGTCGAGGCGGCGACCGAGCTCGGCATCCTCGTGACGCACTGTCCCACCGAGGCAAATTGGGGCGGCGTCGCCGAGGGTACGCTCGCGCTCATGCTCGCGCTGCTCAAGAAGGTTCGCGAGCGCGACGCGCAAGTCAAAGCCGGCCGCTGGCGCTCCGACGATCTGCGCGGCGTGTACGTCGGCGCCCGCGACGACGGGTATCCCGGCATCACCATCGGTATCGTGGGCTTGGGACGCACCGGCCGCCGCGTGGCCGAGTTGCTCGCGCCGTGGCGCGCGCAATTGCTTGCCAACGACCCGTACGTGGACGCACGAACGTTCGAGCGTTACGGCGTGCGCCGCGTCGGCCTCGAGGACCTGCTCAGCGAGTCCGACGTCGTGACCTTGCACTGCACGCTGACACACGAGACGCGCGGGCTCATGAATGCCGAGCGGCTTAAGCTCATGAAGACACATGCCGTGCTCGTCAACACGGCGCGGGGGGCCGTTGTCGACCTCGACGCGCTTTGTGACGCGCTCGACAGCGGCCGGCTTGGCGCCGCCGCGCTCGACGTCCTGCCCGAGGAGCCGCCGCCCGGCGGGACGCGGGTTTTGAGCCTCCGCGATCGGGTCTTGCTGTCGCCGCACATGGTCGCGGCCAATCAGGGCGGTACGTTCGGCGCTGCGATCCCCTGGGCGACGGCGGCCGTGCTCGCGGCGTTGCGCGGAGAAGTGCCCGAGCACGTCTATAATGTCGAGGCGGTCGCCAAATGGCTGCAGCGGTTCGCGGGGCGATCGTTGCTCTTAGGGACCGGCCGTTAGGGAGACTTATGCGACATGCAATCACACGTTGGCTCGCCGTGGGGGCGCTCTTCGCAGGCAACGCGGCGCTCGCACATCACTCTTTCGCGGTGCATTTCACCGGCGACGAGCTCATCACCGTCGAAGGCGTCGTCACTGCCTTCACGTTCCGCAACCCGCACGGCGTGCTGACGCTTGCCGTGCCGGGCGAGAACGGCAGCGTCGAGTGGAAGGCGGAGACGAACTCGCCGAACATTCTGCGCCGCCGCGGTTGGGCGCCCGACTCCTTGAAGCCCGGCGACCGAGTCACGGTCGAGGGCTTCCCGGCGCGTGACGGCTCGAGCTCGATGCGAATCTCGCGGGTTACGTTCGCCGACGGCCGCGAGCTCACGGGGCAGCGCCCGGCCGTCGGCATCGCCGACGGCCAGGACTAGGGGCGCGTCGCCATGATGCGCGGTATCGCTTGGCTCACGCTCGCCGCGGCGCTCGGCGCCGGCCAATCCGCGTGTGCTCAAGAGGAAGTCCCCGACCTATCCGGGTTTTGGACAGTCGCCTTCGAGCCGACCCCGTCGGGCCAGGCGCTCATCGACGAGCTTCCGGACGCCGCCGTGCTAATCGAAGACACCGGCGCAGGCGAGCTCGAGGAAGGCAATTTCGCGGGCTTGCGGCTCACCCCGAGAGCGCTCGACGAAGTCCGGAGCTACGATTACAAGGCCGAGCTCAAGCGCGAGAACACGTGCATTGCGCCGTCGGCGGCCTTCTACATGCAGGCGCCGTTTCCGATGGAGATCTATCAGGGACGCGATCTCATCGTCTTCAAGATGGAGTACTTCGACATGTATCGCGTGATCTTCCTGGATGGACGCGAGCATCCACCCGCGGACGCACCGCATTCGAAGTCGGGGCACTCCGTCGGCCGTTGGGAAGGCGATACGTTGGTCGTCGACACCACGCATCTCGCGGCGGGCACGTTCATGAACAACGGCTTCAATCACAGCGAATCGCTCTCCATGATCGAGCGGTTTCGTTTGAGCGCGGACGGTTCGACGCTCTCGTTGACGCAAGTTTACGACGATGCCGAGACTTTCGCGGGATTGGCGGCGCGCTACATGGCGTGGACCAAGCGGCTCGGCGAGTACGTTTTCCCTTACGAGTGTGATCCGAGTTACGGCGAATGAGCCGTACGTCCGCGGGGCTCGAGCCTTCGGCCGTGATCGCTCCGAGGGCCGTCTGGTCCTGGGCCCTCTACGACTTCGCGAACTCACCGTTCACGACGCTCGTGATCACGTTCGTCTACGCGACCTACTTTACGCAGGCAATTGCGTCCGATCCGATTCAGGGAACGGCGCTCTGGTCGCGGGGCGTCACGATCACGGCGCTCATCGTTGCGTTCGCCTCGCCCGTGCTCGGCGCCGTTGCGGATCGCGGCGGCTATCGCAAGCTGTTCGTCGTGATTGCGACCGTCGCCTGCGCGGGCACGACGGCGGCGCTCTACGGCGTGTTGCCCGGTGAGGTCACCGCGGCGCTCGTCCTCGTCGTCATCGCCAACGTCGCCTACGAGTTCGGCGGCGTCTTCTACAATGCGTTTCTGCCCGACATCGCGCCGCGCGAGCGGATCGGCGCGGTTTCCGGATGGGGATGGGGCTTGGGCTATATCGGCGGCTTGCTCGCGCTGGCCGTTGCGCTCGTCACGCTCGTGCAGCCGGAGATTCCGTGGTTCGGATTCTCGCGCGAGGCCGGGGAGAACGTGCGCGCGACGAATCTGCTCGTCGCGGTGTGGTTCCTTATCTTCAGCGTACCGCTGGTGCTTTGGGTGCACGAGGACAAGACGCGCGTGTCGCCGCGCGGCCGAATCGCGCGCGAGGCCTACGCGCAACTGCGCCGCACGTTGGCCGAGATCCGAAAGCACCGGCAGACGGTGCGTTTCCTCGTTGCGCGGCTCATCTATAACGACGGTCTCGTCACGATCTTCGCGTTCGGCGGTATCTATGCGGCCGAGACGTTCGGCTTCGAGCTCGAAGAAGTGCTGTTGTTCGGCATCGTCATCAACCTTTTCGCGGGCGCCGGCGCGATCGCGATGGGCTACCTCGACGATTGGATCGGGGCCAAGCGCACGATCGTGATCTCGCTGTTCGGCCTCATCGCAGCAACGCTCGTCGCCGTGTCGGCGGCCGACAAGGCCTGGTTGTGGGTCGCCGGAATTTTCATCGGGATTTTCTCGGGACCGAACCAAGCGGCGAGCCGCTCGCTCATGGGCCGGTTCGTCCCGGCCGGCATGCAGAACGAGTTCTTCGGGTTCTTTGCATTCTCGGGCAAGCTCACGGCATTCTTGGGTCCGTTTCTCCTCGGCCTCTTGACGCAACTGTCAGGCTCACAGCGGGTCGGCGTGAGCGTTGTGATCGCGCTTTTCATCATCGGCCTGGTGCTGCTGTTACGTGTCGATGAGGAGGCTCGCACCTGAAGCTCATACCGGAAATCGAGTCCTATCGCGACGACTTGGTCGCGTTGCGGCGCGACATCCACGCACATCCGGAGCTCGCCTACGAGGAGCGCCGCACATCCGCGTTGATCGCCGAGCGGCTGCGGGCGTGGGGGTTCGAGGTCGACGTCGGCCTTGCCAAGACCGGTGTCGTCGGATCTTTGACGAGCGGCAACGGGCCGACCGTGGGCTTGCGCGCCGACATGGATGCGCTGCCGATAAGTGAGGCCGGCGAGTTCGACCATCGCTCGCGATTCGACGGCAAGATGCACGCCTGCGGCCACGATGGCCACGTAGCGATGTTGCTCGGTGCCGCCCGATATCTCGCCGCAACCCGCGACTTCCAGGGCACGGTGCGTTGCATTTTCCAGCCGGCGGAGGAAGCCGCGGGCGGCGCCAAAGTGATGCTCGACGAAGGGCTCTTCGATCGCTTGCCCGTGGATGCGGTATTCGGCATGCACAACTGGCCGGGGCTCGCCGTCGGACGGTTTGCGCTCTGTCCAGGACCGATCATGGCGTCGCTCGATTGCTTCGATATTCGCATCGAGGGGCACGGCACGCACGGTGCGCTGCCGCATCACGGCATCGACCCGATCGCCGTGGCAGCCGCCGTGATCCAAGCGCTGCAAACCATCGTGAGTCGCAACGTCGATCCGCGCCGCGCCGCGGTCATCAGCGTCACGAAAATCCATGCGGGCAACGCCCACAACGTCATACCCGACCACGCCATGCTCGGCGGCGGCATCCGTTGCTTCGATCCGCCGCTCCGCACCTACTTGAAAACCAGGGTCGAAGAGGTCGTCGCCGGCGTGACGGCCGGGCTCGGTGCACGCGGCCGCGTGTCGTTCATTGCGGGATTTCCCGCCGTCATCAACGATGTCCGAAGCAGCGAGCTCGCGGCGCGCGTTGCGCGCGAGCTCGTCGGCGACGAGGGTGTCGACACCGCGACCGAGCCGGTGCTCGGCTCCGAAGATTTTTCCTACATGCTCGAGCGCAAACCGGGCTGCTTCCTGTTCATCGGCAACGGCGCCGGGCCTGCAAGCTGCACCATTCACAATCCGGGCTATGACTTCAACGACGAGATTCTGCCGCTCGGCGCAAGCTTTTGGGTGCGATTGGCGCAGGCATTCTTGCAGCAGCGCTCGGCTTGAGCACGCTCGCTCGCGAGCGTATTCTGTCGCGCTATTCGTCGATCACGGCAACGGTTGGATCTGTGTCCGAGCGCAAGATCTTCTACGTATTCCCCGGTCAAGGATCTCAGTACAAAGGCATGGGATCCGATCTCGTTCGAGAATTCGACGCCGCGCGCGACGTGTACGCGCGCGCGAGCGACGTCGTCGGTTACGACATGGCCAAGCTCTCGTTCGAAGATCCGCGCAACGAGATCAATACCACACGGTTCACGCAGCCCGCGTTACTCACGCACGAGATCGCCTGCTACTCCGTATTTCAGCACCTCACGCGCGAAGCCGTGAGACCGTTCTTGACGGCCGGACATAGTCTCGGCGAGTACGCCGCGCTCGTCGTCGCGGGTGCGCTCGAGCTCGAAGACGCATTGGCTCTCGTTGCCGAGCGCGGACGTTTAATGGCGACGCATGGTCGCGGCTCGATGCTTGCGACTACGCTCGATCTCGAAACGGCGACCGAGCTTGCAGACAAGCACTACTGCGGCATCGGCGGCGCCAACCTGCCCGACCAAACGGTCATCGCCGGAGAAGACGAGGACCTCGACGCGCTCGCGGAAGATCTCGCGAAGACGCAGCCCGGCAAGCGCGGCGTGCGGCTCAACACGGAGGGTGCGTTTCACACCTATCTCATGATCACGGCGGCGCTGGAGTTCCGCAAAACCTTACGCGCAACGGATTTCCATAATCTCGATGTGGCCGTGCTGTCGAACTATTCCGGTAAGCCGCACGTCAATGATCCCGATGCAATCCGCTCGCGCCTCTTCTTTCAGCTTTTCAACCCCGTGCGCTGGACGAGCTGCATGACAAGTGCAATCGAGGCCGGTGCCGACACGATCCTGGAGTTCGGCGGCGGCATCGGGAAAGGTGAGACTCCGGCCGAAAAGCGCCCCAATCTGGAAGGTATCGTGAAGAAGTCCTTGAAATGGCGCGAGCGTGAGGCAGAATACCTGCCTGCCATCCATGCCGCCGGCATCCGCGCGGCGGCTCAACGATTATCCAAGGAATAGAGAGCATATGGGAGCGTTCAAGGCACCCCACGGTGGGGAATTGAAGAATTTGTATTTGCCGGCGGACCAAGTCCCCGAAGCGAAACGTCTTTCGCGAGAGCTGCCGTCGTGGGATCTCAACATGCGCCAACTGTGCGACATCGAGCTGCTGCTGAACGGCGCGTTTTCACCGCTCGAGGGGTTTCAGGGCGAGAAGGACTATCAGAGCGTCGTCAAGAAGATGCGCTTGGCCAACGGCACGATCTGGCCCATGCCGATCACGCTCGACGTCACGGAAGCGTTCGCCAAATCGTTGCATGAGGGCGACAAGATCGCGTTGCGCGATCAGGAAGGCGTGCTGATCGCCACGATGGACATCGAGAGCATCTATCGCCCGGACCGGGAGGCGGAGGCCAAAGCCGTGTTCGGCACGACGGACGACACGCATCCCGGCGCCAACTACGCCGTCAAGCGCGCCCATCCTGTGTACTTGGGTGGCCGGCTCGCGGGTCTCGAGCCGCCTACGCATTACGATTTCAGGCATCTGCGCGATTCTCCGCAGGAGATCCGCGATCGCTTTCAAAAGCTCGGCTGGCGTCGTGTAGTCGCGTTTCAGACGCGCAACCCCATGCACCGGGCGCACCTCGAGCTCACGTTTCGCGCCGCCAAGGACGCGGAAGCCAACCTGCTCATTCACCCGGTCGTCGGCATGACGAAACCCGGCGACGTCGATCATTTCACGCGCGTGCGCTGCTACGAGCATCTGCTCACGCACTATCCGGAGCAGACGACGACATTGAGCCTGTTGCCGCTCGCGATGCGCATGGGTGGTCCGCGCGAGGCCGTGTGGCACGCGTTGATACGCAAGAACTACGGCTGTACGCATTTCATCGTCGGGCGAGACCATGCGGGACCCGGCAAGGGCAAGGACGGCAAGCCGTTCTACGGGCCTTACGACGCCCAAGAGCTCATGCGCGACTTCGAGACGGAGCTCGACATCACGATGGTGCCGTTCAAGAACATGGTCTATGTCGAAAGTCTCGCGCAATATCAGCCCGAAGACGAGGTCGCCAAGGGTGCGCGCACGCTCGACATCTCCGGCACGGAGCTCCGCCGGCGCTTGCACGAGGGGCTCGATATTCCGGAATGGTTTTCGTTTCCCGACGTAGTCGCGGAGCTGCGCCGGACACATCCGCCGCGGTACGAGCAAGGCTTCACGGTATTCTTCACGGGGCTATCCGGCTCCGGCAAGTCGACGATCGCGAACGCGCTCATGGTCAAGCTCATGGAAATGGGCGGGCGGCCCGTCTCGTTGCTCGATGGGGACGTGGTTCGCAAGCACCTGTCGAGCGAGCTCGGCTTCTCCAAGGAGCATCGCGACCTGAACATTCAACGGATCGGCTACGTCGCGAGCGAGATTACGAAGAACGGCGGGATCGCGATCTGCGCGCCGATCGCTCCGTACGCGGCCACGCGCCGCCTCGTTCGTGAGATGATCGAGCCGCACGGCGGGTTCATCGAGGTGCACGTCGCTACGCCGATCGAGGTCTGCGAGCAGCGCGACCGAAAAGGGCTCTATGCGAAGGCGCGGGCCGGGCTCATCAAGGGCTTCACTGGGATAGACGATCCGTATGAAGTGCCCGAGAATCCTGAGATCACGATCGATACTTCCGAGCTCGCGCCCGACACGGTCGCGCATCGCGTCATCATCAAGCTCGAGAGCATGGGCTTCATCAAATAATGCAGGAGCGGCCTTAAGGCCGCGATTCCTGCTCTTCGTAGGAGCGAGCTTCGCTCGCGAATGTTAAGAATCGCGAGCAGAGCTCGCTCCTACATTTTTACGAAGCAAAATACGCGGCGAAGTACTGGTTCAGCAGCCGGCCGTGCGGGTCGAGCTCGCGGCGCACTTTGTTGAAGAACGCGAGCCGGTTGCCGAAGCACTTGTTCGCGCATTCGGGCGTTGCGTTCTTCGTCTGATTGAAGAACGGGATACCGCCGAGCTTGATGGCGAACTCCGCAAAGTCGAATACGAAGTCGTCCCAGCCCGCGTCCTGCGTCGACAACGGGCTCAACGTGACGATCGGCCCGTCGAACGACGGCGACAACAATGAGCTGCGATCCCGATTGAGGCGAAATCCCACGGTCGGCATGTCGCAGCGGAAGCCGGTGCGCGCATAGTGCTCCTTGCAGAATAGCTTGTAGGACAGGACGACGTTTGCAAGGTCCGCGACCGGGAATCCCCAAGTGCAGTGATTGAACCGGCCGGACCCTAACGATTGGTGGCGTCCGCTCTGCTCGGTGGCGTTGCTGCCGGACTGGAGAAAATTGAGGCTGACCAACGATTGGGTGGCTTCGCTCAAGTTGTCGATGAGCGGGTAACGTAGCTGCCGGATCGGCACGACGCGCGCGAGCGAGCGCGCGACGACGGGGACGGCGGAGTAGACCGCCCAATCCTTGAATTTCCACGCATATTTCTTGCCGGGAGGCGCATCCGGCGCCGGTTGCCGCAGCTCGAACAAGATGCGGTCGCGGAACGGCAGAAAGTACAGCTTGACACCGGCGCCCGTCGACTCGAGCTTCGGACCGGCTTTCGCGAAATCCTTGAACGATACCTTGCCCGACTTCACCGAAAAGCCTTGCACGGGCCGCACGCGCAAAGTGATCTCGTAGACGATGCCGAGCAAGCCGTAGCTCAAGCGCATGAGCGAGAGCAGTCTCTTCGTGCTTTCCGTGACGACGAACTTCTTGCCCTGCGGGCTGATCACCTTGAGCTGGGTTGCATGCCCTGCGAATTGGCTCACGTCGCCTGCGATGGTTGCTTCGAAACTTGCGCCGCACACGGCGCCGCCGGCGGTGCGGTTTGCAAAATCAAATCCGCCGACGAGCTCGAGGCCTTCGTGCTCCAGAACCTCGGCAAGCGCTTGCAGCCGAATGCCGGGTTGAACCGTGACGCTGTCGGCCTCGATTCGCAAGACGCGATCCATTGCGGACATGTCGAGCAGCGTTCCTGCATTCGCGGTGACGCAGCGTGTGATCGAGCTGCCGGCTCCCGTCGGCCGGACGGGGGAAGGGAAGCGCTTGGGATTCGTGAGAACCTGAATGATCTCGCTCGGCGACGTCGGTTGTACGACCATCGCGGGACCGAGCGAGACTGCGAGCGGGGCACGCTTACGCTCGACGACGGCATTCATTACGTGGTGGTCTCCGAAGCTCGTAACGCCGCCGGTGCAGGTGGGTCGAGCGCGCGTCCGCGTATAGAGCGCAGAGACCGTGCCGGCAACCCCGCTGTCGTAGGAAAGAGTCCCTTAGACCGGTGGCTTTGTGTCGCCGGCTTTCACCGGCTTTACCTTGGATCAGCGCCGCCACTATGACTCAGCTTGGCGACACCCGCAAAGCACGGCGTTTATGTCAAACGAGCGACGCCGTAACGCGCCTTATTCGTAGCGCAGGGCTTCGATGGGGTCGAGGCGCGCTGCCCGGCGCGCCGGCCAGATGCCGAAAAATAGGCCCACGCCGACGCTGAAAACCGAGGCCAGGCTCACCGACTCCCAGCTCACGAAGGTCTCCCATTCGAAGTACCGCGACATCAACATTGCCGAGCCAACGCCCGTGCCGATCCCGATCAGGCCGCCGAGCAGGCACAGCGTCACCGCCTCGACGAGAAACTGCGCGAGGATCGTGAACCGCGTGGCGCCCAACGCCATGCGTATGCCGATCTCGCGCGTGCGCTCGGTTACGCTCACGAGCATGATGTTCATGATGCCGATGCCGCCGACGATGAGGCTCACGCCGGCGATGCTCGCGAGTAGGTAAGTGAAGGTCTGCTGAGCTTCCTGCTGCGTGCTCAAGAACTCGCGCCGATCGACGATGGCGAAATCGTTGGCTTCGCCGGGCAGGATCCGGTGCTTCCGGCGCAGCACGCGCTCGATATCGACCATCGCGCGCTCGATCTCGACGCCGTCCTTGACCCGGACACTGATGTTATCGAGCTCTTCGCGCCCGAATACGCGCTGTTCCGCCGTGCGCAGCGGTATGAACGCCGAGGAGTCGGGGTTGTTGTTGCCGAACCCGCCGCCGACGCTTTCGAGCACGCCGATGATCTCGAATGGTTGGCCGTTCAAGCTCAACGTCTTGCCGACGAGCGCCGCGGGCTCGCTCTCGAGCCGCTGTGGAACGTCCGAGCCCAAGACCACGACGCGCTTTCTCGCCTCATCCTCCTCGCGAGTAAAAAAGCGGCCGACGGCGAGGTCGTAGTTGAAGATCTCCTGGAACTCCTGTGTCGTGCCCGTGAGTCGCGCATTCGCGTTCAAGTTGTCGAGCTTGAGTTGGCCGCGGTTCTGGATCTCGGGGACCACGGCGTCGAGATACTGCGAATCGGTGCGCAACGCGGCGACGTCCTCGATCTTGAGCGTCAATTGGTTGCGCGAGATTCCGCCGGCGAAGAACTGCGACGCGTTGACGGTCAAGATGTTCGATCCGAGAGCCGCGATTTGGTCGTCGATGTTCCTCTGCGCGCCGGCGCCGGCGGCGAGCATCGTAATGACGGCCGCGACGCCGATGATGATGCCGAGCATCGTGAGAATCGCGCGAAAAATGTTCGCGCGAATGGACTGGAACGCAACCCCGATGATTTCGGCGATCAACATACAGGCGCCTAAGCTACCAGGCGCCCCCGTCCCGTCAAGCAAACCATGCGGTCAAACGAGGCGAGTCCTTGACTGCCATGGGATCGGCGGTACGATTCGGACGTGGACGCCCTCGAGGCAAAAACCGTTGCACCCGCAGAGCGCCGACGGCCCTTTGCGCGGCGCACCGTCGTCGGGTTGCTCGCTCCACTGACCCTCGTACCGCTCGCTTGCGACCTCGCGGACTCCGATTCCATCGCGCGGCCGTATTTGCCCCGTTCGGCGCATCAGGCTTACGGCTACTCGCTGATCCAAGCGCGGCTGACGCAATCCGCCCTGGGACGCGACTGGTTGGCCGCCGCGGAGCAGGCGTTGGCGCAGCCGGCGGCTGTTGCTTTGCCGCACGCAGCGAACGTGAGCTTCGACGCGTCGACGGCCGCAGCCTGGGGCTACCGGATTTCCGCTGGGGCGGGGCAACGCGTCCGTGCCGAAATTCGAGTCGACGCCGACGAGCGTGTCGCGACATTCGTGGACGTGTTTCGCGTCGACGGCGCCGTCCTCTCTCACATCGCGAGCGCGCCGCCGCAGCCGGCATTGGCCGATGCCCCCGCGGGGTACGCCGTCGAGTGGCAGGTGCTGGAACCCGGCGACTACATTCTTCGCGTCCAACCCGAGCTCTTGCAGAGCGGTGCTGCGCACATCGAGATAGGCGCCGCGCCGCTGCTTGCGTTTCCCGTGAGCGGGCTCGATAGAGGAGCGATTCAGAGCGGGTTCGGTGCCGCGCGTGACGGCGGCGCGCGGGCGCATCGCGGCGTCGATATTTTCGCGGAGCGCGGCACGAACGCGGTCGCGGCCGTCGACGCCTGGGTGTCGCGCGTCGATACGACGCCGCGCGGCGGCAACGTCGTCTGGTTGCAGCCGTTGCTCGGAGATCTGCGGCTTTACTATGCCCACCTCGATACGCAGCTCGTGACCCCCGGCCAGTTCGTGCAGAGCGGCGAGGTCGTGGGGACGGTCGGCAATACGGGCAATGCGCGAACGACGCCTCCGCATCTGCACTTCGGCGTTTACCTGCGCAGACGCGGCATGCGCGGCGGCGCCACCGACCCCACGAATTTCTTGCACTGACGCGTCCGTAAGCCATGACGCTGCGCGATCGAGTCGAAAAGCTGTTGCCCGGATGGCGCCGCTGGTACCCGAGCTTGTTCGATGCCGCGAGCGATCTCGGACTGATCAGGGCGCGCGTATGCTCGCCCGACTCCTTGCTGCTCAGCAATCGGCACGCGAAGATTCAACGCGCCGCGGAGCAAGCCCACCGCGAGAAGTGGGGCGGCGAGCTCCCGGAAGACTGAGAGTCCGGCAGCTCACGCCTGCGGCCCAACCGAATTCGCCGCGTACACCCCTAACTGGCTGATTTAATTCAGAAATGTTCGTTGATGAATTTTTGATCAATTTGAGGTGGCCCCAGGGGCAGCACGGCGCGCAAGGCAATGTCAAAGCCTTTTCCACATCTTTATCCACAGAAATTGTGGATGGTCCAATAGGACTATGGGACGGGCCGCGAGATCGTCGCGCGTTAGGTCGCGTCGGTGTTGCGCAACCGGTAGCTGAGCTGCAAGCGCCACTGGCGTTCCGTCGCCTGGGCCGGCAGGCCATAGAAGTAGCCCCAGTGCATGTCGCGCCGCGAGTCGATCGCGAGCCACTCGAGCGCCAGGCCGAGCTTCGGGGTGGGCTGGTAGTGATAGGCCCAGGTCCACGCGTGTCCGCGGTCGATGTCGAGACTTGCCGCGCGGGTCATCTCGAACGTGTCGTAGCGCGCGCTCAATCGGTGCAGCGGCGAGATTTGTTTGGTGAGCAGGAGGAACCGCGATTCGAATTCTTCGCGCACTAACCGCGTCGCGGGTGTCGTCGACCCCGTCGGCGTCGTCGCGATGAGCCAGTACGCCTCTCCGGTCATCCACTGCGAAACGAGCCCGATGCCACCCGGCAGATCGATCTGCGCGGCGAGCTGACTAAACTCGGTTCGCCAGCCCCACTGGCCGTCCCGAAACGACCAGGGGTCGGCGCGATTGTCGTAGCTCGCGAGCTGCAACAGTGCGCGGCGCGCGAATCGCCATTCGACGCCCGTGTAGAAGCCCGGCTCGTCGTCGATCTCCTCGAAGGGCTCGAGCGCTTGATCCCGCAGGCCAACGATCACGCCTCCCGGACCGAATACGGGCACGGGCGGGATCTCCAAGCGATCGTCGAGTCGCGTCTGACGGTCGTGCAGTGACCAGCCGCGCCAGAACAACAGGGTGCCGGCGGGGTCGTTGCCGTAGAACGCCGCAGCGAACGTGCGCAGCTCATGCGGCGATCCCGCGAAGCCCAGGCGACGGCGCAAGCTCCATTCGATGCCGACGGGGCGGATTTCCTCGCCGAGCCACGTGTTGATCGCGGAGAACGACGTCGTGAACGGGCTTGCCCAGCCCGAGTCGCCGTTCTCGAGCGACAGGGGCGGATAGAACGCCCCGAAACGCACCTGATGATGGTTGGCCGACTTCGGCAGCGGCCGCCAGTCTAAGTAGGCTTCAGTGAAGTCGACGCCCGGCGACGCATCGTCGACATAGTCGAGCACGGCTCTGACCCACAGCGTCTGCGTCATGTGGCCGCGGTAGTCCGCCATCACGCGATGGCCGCCGAGGCCGTCGGAAGCGTCGAAGCGCAGCTTGCCGAGCTCGCCCGTCGTCCATGGCCCTAGATCGGAGGACGTGGAGGGGACGCCCAAGTCGACGTCGATGGTCCAGGTGTGGCGCTCGCCGAAATCGGCGCCGAACGCCGGCACCGAAAGGCACAAGCAGGCGCCGACGAGCCGGAATCGGGCTAGTAGCGCGACCACGTGAGGCTCGAATGGCCCGCGCCGTGAGCCGGCAGCAGCTTGGCGGTGAGGCGCGTCTCGAGCGTCGCCGTTGCGCCGACGCCGACGCCAGCCTCGATCGCCTCAGGTTGTTCGCCCGGCCGTAAGCGAGGGGTCCACACCTCCACGCGATAGCGCCCGGCCGGCAGGCCGTCGAGCACGCCTGTGCCGGCGCCGTCGGTCGTCGCGAAATAGGGCGTATCGACGATGAGAATGTAGCCGACCATGTTGTCGTGGATGTTGCAGCCGAGCGTCACGACGCCGGGCGTGTCGAAAACGAGCGGTGGATGGACCGCCCCCTGCTTGTAGAGCGTGAGCTCGAACGGCTTGGCCGGCGAGAACGAGTACACGTGGTGGCTCACCGAATCGCTGTTCGGAAAGTCGATGGCCGTGCCCGTTTGCGCCACGAGTATATGCGGCACGAACGCGCGGTCCTTTTGGTCCATGACTGCGTGTGGCGGCAGCGCGGCCGGCGGCGCCGGCGCGGTTTCGACGGGCAACGCGTACACGGCCACGTCCGATACCGGCAGTCCGTCGCGGTCCGACACGTCGATCACGAAACGACCGGTGTCGGCGCTCGCCACCGAGAAGTCGAGCAGCGCGCAGATTGCGAGTCCCGCGACGCAGTAGCGACGCTTGCTAACTATTTGCATTGGCCATCTCATGATCGCCTGCAGACGAGCTTCTATCGTACGGTTCGCGGGTTGCGCCATCCGTGACCCAACGCACAATACACAGCCAAACAGCGAAGTAATATCAGTAACTTAGAAGCAACCGCCGTGCTTTCGCGAGACTCATGAAGCCACTCAGTTTCAGGCAGAAAGTCCTGCTGCTCGCGGTCGGGCTCGTCATCGTGCTGCAACTCGGCACTCTGGTGCCGGTGCTGCGCGCGATCAAAGACGACGTCGAAGCGCGAGCGCGCCGGTCCGTCAGCCTCGCGGGCGTGGTTTCCGACGAATTCATGCGCAATCGGACCGCGCAGCTGTCGACGACGGTCGAAGCCGTTGCCTCCGACTTTCCGTTTCGCGAGGCCGTAGCGCTCCAAGATCCGCAATCGGTGCTCGCCAACCATGCCGCTCGAGCCGGGGCGGCCATCGCGATCGTGTTCGACTTGGACGGCAAGATCATGGCGACGGCCGGCGAGGCGATCCGCGGCCGGGCCGCCGACTCGCTGCCGAAGCTCACGCACTTGCCCGATCTCGACGGCGTCTATCATTCCGTCGTATTCATCGACGACGTACCGTACCAAACGGTCACCGTGCCGATCCGTGCACCGGTCACGATCGCCTGGGCGACGTTCGGCTTTCCCGTCGATCGGCAATTGGCCGGCGACATCGAGGACCTCACGGGATTGCACGCGAGCTTCGTCGGCTTCGCAGTCGATAGCGTCCGAGTTTTCGCTTCGACGGTGCCCGACGAGGAGCGCAACGCCGCAGTGTCCGGCATCCATTTAGGCAACGCCGAGGCAGCGACAGCGTCGATCGGCAGCCAGGCGTATTTGACTTCGTTGCGCCCGTTTCTCGAGGAACCGGCGGAGCTATACGTCGCGCTGCAACTATCGATGCGCGCGGCCACGGCACCCTACCGGAAGACTCGCAGCATTCTGTTGTTGATCACGAGCGCCTCGCTGTTATTGGCCGTCGGCGGAGCATTCTGGGTTGCGCGCATGGTGACGCGTCCCGTGCAGGATCTGGCCGCGGCGGCCCGGCGCATGCGCGAGGGCGTCTACACCCAAGCGCTCACGGTCGATTCTTCGGACGAGCTCGGCGAGCTGGCCGCCGGCTTCAACGCGATGCAGGAAGCCATCGCCGATCGCGAGCGGCGTATCTACCACATCGCGCATCATGACAGCCTCTCGGGTCTGCCGACGCGGGACCTCGTGGTCAGCCAATTGCGCGAGAAGATGACACAGGTGTCGCAGCTCGCCGTCGTCAATTTCGCGTTGAGCCGTTTCGACGGCATCGTGTCGTCCTTGGGGCACCGCACGGCGGAGGAGGCCATACAGCTCGTCGCCGGTCTCCTGCGCAACATGACGACGGAAGGACAAGCGCTCGGCCATCTGAATCACCATGAGTTCATTCTCGTGTTGCCGTCGTTCGGCATCGAGCGCGCGACCCAGTTCGTCGAGCGGCTCGCGGACATGCTGCGTGCCGGCGTTGTGGTCAGGGGCGCCAACATCTCTTTGCAGGCGCGCGCCGGCATCGCGTGTTTTCCGGAGCATGGCATGGACGCCGCCGCGCTCATGCGTTGCGCCGCCATTGCGCGCAACGACGCGCAGCATCGGCACGAGCCGATCGTCGAGTACCGACTCGGTCAGGAAAACCGGGCCGTGGAACTGATCAGAATTGTCGGCGACTTTTCGCAAGCGCTGCAGAACGACGAGCTCGAGCTCGAGTTTCAGCCCAAGATCGATTGCGGCACGCGAGCAGTCGTCGGGGCCGAGGCGCTCGTGCGTTGGCGGCATCCGGAGCTCGGTCTCTTGCCTCCCGGCAAATTCATCGAGGCCATCGAACAGGCCGGCAGCGTGGCGCACTTGACGCGCTGGATTTTGCGGCACGCGCTCAAGCAGTGCGCGGATTGGCGCGCTCACGGCGTGAACGTCGCGATTGCCGTCAATATCTCGGTCGACGATCTCGTGGACGAGTACCTGCCGTACTATCTCTTGGATCTCACGAAGCGCTATTCGCTGAAGCCCGAGGACGTCACGCTCGAGGTCACCGAAAGCGCGATCATGCATCGCATCGAGATGTCGCTCGCGGTCATTTCGTGCATGCGCGAGCTCGGGTTCCGCGTGGCGATCGATGATTTCGGCACGGGGCAATCGGCCATGGCGCAACTCAAGCGCATACCCGTCGACGAGCTCAAGATCGACAAATCGTTCGTGATCAACATGGCGGATCGGCACGACGAGGCCATCGTCCGGACTTCGATCGAGCTCGCCCACCAATTCGGCTTACGCGTCGTCGCCGAGGGCGTCGAGAGTGGGCAAGCGCTGGAAAGGTTGCAAACCTTGGGCTGCGAATATGCGCAAGGCTTCTTCATCGCGAAACCGCTGAAGCCCGCGGAGTTTGCGGCTTGGGTACGCAAATGGTCGAGCGGGCAAGGGTCGGATATCGTCGCGATGGTCGCTGCCGAGCGCGGCGCTCGCCACGGCGCCCGGTCCTAGCTTCCCGCGCCGCTTACAGGTCGGGCGCACTCCGATTTCCCCATATCTTACTGCGGCTTTCTTATAAGGGCTCCGGGGGGCCGCGTGTAGAATGGCAACCCTCGGGAGTCCTTAGGGCCCCGCTTGCTTGACCGGATTTTTCGATGGCCCAGATGATCATCGCCAATCGCTTGCACGACGGCGCCGTGGTGTTTTTGACCGCGAAGGAGGATTGGGTCCGGTCGATCAATGACGGCTTGATTCTCGAAGACGAAGCCGAGCAAGAGCGCTGGCTCGCGACGGCGAAGACGCACGAGGCGAGCTGCCGCGTCATCGATCCGATCCTCATCGATGTCGTCGTCGGCGAGAATGGGCCTCGGCCCACCAGCATCCGCGAGCAGATCCGCGCCTTCGGGCCGACCGTGTGAGAGTGACATGTATCGTTACGACGAATTCGACCACAAGCTCGTAGCGGAACGCGTTGCGCAGTTTCGCCGCCAAGTAAGCCGGAGGCTCCTCGGTGAGCTCACCGAGGATCAGTTCCGGCCGCTTAGGCTCATGAACGGCCTGTATCTTCAGCTGCATGCCTATATGCTGCGCGTGAACGTGCCCTACGGCACGTTGGCATCGAAGCAGATGCGGAAATTCGCGCATGTCGCGCGCACCTACGACCGCGGCTTCGGCCACTTCACGACGCGCCAGAACATCCAGTACAACTGGATCAAGCTCGAGCAGACGGCCGACATTCTCGCCGCGCTCGCGGAGGTCGAGGTCACGGCGATTCAGTCGTCGGGGAACTGCGTTCGCAACATCACTTCGGATCAGTATGCCGGCCGGGCTCGTGACGAAATCGCCGATCCGCGCATGTATTGCGAGCTGCTGCGCCAGTACTCGTTTCTGCATCCGGAGTTTTCGTATCTGCCGCGCAAGTTCAAAATCGCCGTCACGGGCTCGCCGAACGATCGCGCGGCCGTCGCGGTGCACGACATCGGCATGCGCATGCATTTGAACGAGGCGGGCAAGCCAGGATTCGAAGTGCTCGTCGGCGGCGGGCTCGGCCGGACGCCGTACATCGCCCACACGATCCGCAAATGGGTGGCGCCCGAGCATATCCTGTCTTACGTCGAGGCCATCTTGCGCGTCTACAACATTCATGGCCGCCGCGACAACATTCACAAGGCGCGCATCAAGATCATCGTGAACCAGATGGGCATCGACAAGTATCGCACGCTCGTCGATGAAGAATGGGAGCGGATCAAGGACGGCCCGCTTGAGATTCCCCAGGAAGAGATCGACCGGATTCACGCCTACTTTGCGCCGCCGCCGTACGAGCAGCTCGAGGACGCCACGGCGTCGCTCGATGAGCTGCGCAGCCGCGACTTAAGCTTCGATCGCTGGATGAAGAGCAACGTCGTGGCGCACAAGGTACGGGGCTACGCGATCGTCAATCTCTCGTTGAAGGCTCCCGGGAAGCCGCCCGGCGACGTTTCGGCCGACGTCATGGACGCGGTCGCGGATCTCGCCGACCGTTACAGCTTCGGCGAGATCCGTGTGAGCCATCGCCAGAATCTCGTGCTCGTCGACGTCAGGCAAAACGATTTGCACGCTCTGTGGAAAGAGCTACAGGCGCTCGAGCTCGCGACGCCCAACATCGGCACGATCACCGACATCATCTGCTGCCCGGGACTCGATTACTGCGGGCTCGCGAACGCGCGCTCCATTCCGGTCGCGCAGGACATCGCGCGGCACTTCATCGACATCGATGAGGCGGCCGATATCGGGCAATTCACGATCAACATCTCAGGGTGCATGAACGCTTGCGGGCATCATCATGTCGGCCACATCGGAATTCTCGGCGTCGACAAGCGCGGCAAGGAGTTCTTCCAGCTCACGCTCGGCGGCTCGTCGGATCAGAACGCATCGCTCGGCGAGCGTTTGGGGCCGGGACTGCCGCAGCACGAAGTGCCGACGGCGATCGCGGCGATCGTCGCTGCATATAAAGAGCTGCGCGCGGACGGCGAGCGGTTTCTCGATACTTACCGCCGCGTCGGTATCGAGCCCTTCAAGGAAGCCGTTTACGGGCCCGAAGCCAAGAAAGCGGTTGCTTGATGGCGCTCATCAGGGGCAACGAGCTCGTCGCGGATGAGTTCGCGCATGTCGCGGACGGCGCCGAGATACCCGCGCACGGCCCCGTGCTCGTCGGCCTCGAGCAGTGGCAGGCGGGGCGCGAGACACTGCTCGCCCGCGGTGCCCCCGTCGGCATACGGCTACGCAGCGACCAATCGCCCGAGCTCGTAGCCTCGGATCTGCCGCGGCTCGCACTCGTCGCGCTCGAGTTTCCAAAGTTCCGCGATGGTCGCGCTTACTCGTATGCGCGCATCCTTCGGGAGCGCTACGGGTACAAAGGGGAGATCCGCGCCGTCGGCGACGTGCTCATGGAGCAGCTCCTTTTCATGGTGCGCACGGGGTTCGATGCGTTCGAGATCGAGAGCGACGATCCCTTGGGGCAGTTCCGCACGGCCATCGGCGATTTCTCGGTCTGGTATCAACCCGCCGCCGACGGCCGCAAGACCGCCGTGCAACTGCGCCACTCGCGCCGGCCATCGTCCTCGTAGGAGCGAGCTTCGCTCGCGATTCTTCCGTCGCGACGGTCGGTTGAAGATCGCGAGCGAAGCTCGCTCCTACGCGGAC
>Ga0209320_10000303_pt1 | contig 25891 bp, 28 predicted proteins | sample Rifsed13ft4_FD_184008 | JGI IMG/M metagenome (GOLD analysis project Ga0209320, IMG submission 184008) | Soil microbial communities from Rifle, Colorado, USA - sediment 13ft 4 (version 2) | ecosystem: Environmental > Terrestrial > Deep subsurface > Rock core/Sediment | place: Rifle, Colorado... | reverse complement strand
CCGGCCCGCGGAATCGGCGAGCCGCATGAGCACGACGTCGAGGTCGCGAACGCGAAGCTGCAAAACCGATGCGCCCGGGTGTTGGAACCGCGTCTGCACGGGCCCGCGCTCGATATCTTTGTATTCGATGAGCTCGACGCCGAGCTCGGAGCCCGGGATGCGAAACGTCGCGATCCGTGACTGGGCTCCAGGCGTATTGCCGAGCCGCATGATCGCCGGATTGTCGCTGAACGAGGTCGGCGCCAGGTTCGGCTCGAGCTCGAGCACGCCGCCATAGAACTCGATCGAGCGCTCGAGATCCGCGACGATGTGACTGAAATTGCCGACACCGACCACCTCGGCGGCCAGGACGGCCGGTGCATGCACGCACGCTGCTGCGACGATAAGCGACAATTTCATCATTCGTGTTTCCCCGTACTTGCACAACCCGTGCAGCAATACGTTACCATCGCGCGCGTGCATTCGGTGATATCAGTCAAGAATCTCTCCAAGACCTACGCATCGGGATTTCAGGCGCTTAAGAACGTGGATCTCGAGATCCGGCGCGGCGAGATCTTCGCGTTGCTCGGGCCGAACGGCGCCGGCAAGACCACGTTGATCAACATCATTTGCGGCATCGTCAACCCCACTGAGGGCGCCGTGATCGTCGACGGCCACGATATCGCGACCGATGCGCGCGCGGCCCGCGCTAGCATCGGCCTGGTCCCACAGGAGCTCACGACCGACGCCTTCGAGTCCGTCTGGGCGACGACGACGTTCAGCCGCGGGCTATTCGGCAAGGCGGCGGATCCAGCCCACATCGAGCGCACGCTCAAGGCGTTATCCCTATGGGATAAAAAGGACAACAAGATCATGACGTTGTCCGGCGGCATGAAGCGCCGCGTCCTGATCGCGAAGGCGCTGTCGCACGAACCCACGGTTCTCTTCCTCGACGAGCCGACGGCGGGCGTCGACGTTGAATTGCGCAAAGACATGTGGAACGTGGTCCGGAATCTCCGCGCTTCCGGCGTCACGATCATTCTCACGACGCACTACATCGACGAGGCCGAGGAAATGGCCGACCGTGTCGGCGTCGTCAACAAAGGCGAGATCATGCTCGTCGAAGATAAGCGCGTGCTCATGCGCAAGCTCGGCAAGAAGCAAATGACGCTCGAGTTGCACGAGCCGTTGCCCGAGATTCCAGAGCAGCTCGCGGGCTACCGGCTCGATCTCACGACGGATCGCACGCAAGTCGTCTATACGTACGATACACAGGGCGATCGCACCGGGATCACAACGCTGCTCGGCGAGCTCAATCGCATGGGCATCAAGTTCAAGGATATCCATACGACGCAAAGCTCGCTCGAGGAGATTTTCGTGAGCCTCGTCAAGAGACAGCCATGAACTGGAACGGCGTACGCGCAATCTATCGGTTCGAGATGGCGCGGACTTTTCGCACCGTTCTCCAGAGTGTCGTGGCGCCGGTTCTGTCGACGTCGCTCTACTTCGTCGTGTTCGGTGCTGCCATCGGCACGCGCATCGAGCAGATCGACGGCATCAGCTACGGGGCCTTCATCGTGCCCGGCCTCGTCATGCTTTCGCTGCTCACGCAAAGTATCTCGAACGCGGCCTTCGGCATCTACTTTCCGCGCTTCACGGGGACGATATTCGAGATCCTGTCGGCGCCGATTTCCTACGTGGAGATCGTGCTCGGCTACGTCGGCGCCGCGGCCACCAAATCCGTGCTGCTCGGCGCGATCATTCTCGTCACGGCGCGCGTGTTCGTGCCGTTCGAGATCGAGCATCCGCTCACGATGCTCTTGTTCCTCGTGCTCACGAGCGTGACCTTCAGCTTGTTCGGTTTCATTCTCGGTATCTGGGCGGACAGCTTCGAGAAGCTGCAAATCGTGCCGCTGTTGATCGTCACGCCGTTGGCTTTCCTCGGCGGGAGTTTCTATTCGATCAACATGTTGCCGCCGTTGTGGCAAACCGTGACGCTCTTCAACCCCGTCGTCTATTTGATCAGCGGGTTTCGCTGGAGCTTTTATGGCCAAGCGGACGTCGGCGTCGCGATCAGCATCGGCATGACCGCCGTGTTCCTCGCGCTCTGTCTCATAACCATCGCCTGGATGTTCAAGACCGGTTACCGGCTGCGTAACTGATGCTCGCCGCGCGCGGGCGTCCTGCCGCGCTTCTCCCGTAGGAGCGAGCTTCGCTCGCGAATTCCTTAAAGATCGCGAGCGAAGCTCGCTCCTACAAACAAAAGAGCGTTGTCTCGCCGCGATTCTTGTAGGAGCGAGCTCCGCTCGCGATCTTCGCGGCCGGAGGCCGCTCCCACACAGGAAAAAATAGATCACCGCGGGGCTTGACAAGTTATGACCTAGTGTCCTATTGTTCTAGTACACTACTTATGAGGCCTGGGACGATGATCCAAATGCAGCAAGTCGATTTCGGTTACGGCCGCGAGCCCTTGTTCCGCGGCATGGACTTGACGCTTGCGCCGGGCAACATCTACGGGCTCTTAGGCATCAACGGCGCCGGCAAGTCGACGTTGCTCAAGCTCATGATCGGGCTCTTGTTTTCCCGGTCTGGGTCGCTCAAGTCGTTCGGTTACGACCCCTCGCGCCGCGAGCCGGGGCTTCTGGCTCAGGTGTTCGTGCTGCCCGAAGAGCTCAATCTGCCGAGCGTCACGGAGCGCGAGTACTTGGCGATCCGCTCACCGTTCTATCCGCGCTTCGATCGTGCGGCCTTCGACCGGTACTTGAACGAGTTCGAGGTGCCGCGCGGACGTAAGCTCACGGCGCTCTCCTACGGCCAGAAGAAGAAGTTCCTGCTCTCGTTTGGGCTCGCGTGCCAGTCGGCGCTGCTCCTCATGGACGAGCCGACCAATGGGCTCGACATACCGTCCAAAGGCCAGTTCCGCCGGCTCATCGCCGAGGCGTTGACCGACGAGCGCCTGTTCGTGATCTCGACCCATCAGGTCAGGGACGTCGCGGCGCTCATCGATCCGATCGTGATCCTGCATCAAGGCAGCGTGCTGCTCGCGCGGGCGCTCAACGACATCTCGAGCCGGATCCGCATGCAGTTGAGCGCGACACAACCCGCCGACGATGCGCGAGATTTGCTGCATTGGGAGCCGGCTGTCGGCGGCTTTTGGACGGTCTGGAAAGACGTGAGCACGGGCGGCGGGCAAATCGATCTCGAGGTGCTGTTCAACACGATCGTCTCGCAGCCCGACGTCTGTCGCGGCCTGTTCGGAACGCAAGGAGTCGCATCGTGAACGAAGTGTTGAGCCTCAAGCGCGTCGGGTTGCTATTTCGCAGCGATTGCATCGCCGACTACCGGTCGCTCCTGCTGACCTCGGCGGCGTTGGCTGCCGTCATGCTGCTGGCCTCGATGTTTACCGTGGCGCAAGGCGGCGAGACCGGCGCCTACTACGTCCCGTGGTACATGGGCATGTTGTTCATCTGGGGGCCGATCGTCGCGAGCTTCTCGTTCAGAGAGCTCCACGACAAGACCAAGAACGAGGCCTATCTGTCGCTGCCCGCGTCCGCGCTCGAGAAAACGCTGGCGCGCCTGCTCCGCGCGACGATCGCGTTCTTCGTGTTCCTGTTGGTGTTCCTCACGGTGACGTCGGCCGTCATCGAGGGAATCAATTGGCTCGTGTTCGGGCGTGCCAACAGAGTGTTCAACGTCGTCGATGCAGCCGTCTGGCAGCCGGTCGGCTTGTTCGTCGTCACGGTGTCGCTCTACTTCTTGGGTGCCGCCTGGTTCCGTAAGCTCCATTTCATCAAGACCTGGGTCACATCGACCGCAATTCTGATTGCACTCATGTGCTTCGCGGCCGTCATCGTGAGATTGGTCTTCGGGGACTTCGACAACCTGTCAGTGTCCATACCGGGCGACGCGCTCCGCGACTACTACCTCGCGCACGAAGGCCTTTTCGACGCGTGTCTCGTCGCGCTCCGCGTGCTCTTTTTCTTCGTGCTGCCGGTCTTTTGCTGGTGGGTCGCGTGGCTCCGCGTCAAGGAGACAGAGGTCAGCCATGGAGTTTAGCCAACCCAAGGGCATCTACATGCAGATCGCGGACCAGATTCGCGATCGCATCCTCGAGGGCGAATGGGCCGAAGGCGAGCGCATCCCCTCGATACGCGAGCTTGCCGTCGCCTTGGGCGTCAATCCCAATACCGTGACGAAAAGCTATCAAGCGCTCACGGATCGGGAAATCATCGAAAACCAACGCGGCCTCGGCTACTTCGTGGCCCCGACGGCGCGCAAGACGATTCTCAAGGAAATGAAGAACGAGTTCGTGCGTGAGGAATTGCCGCGCGTGTTCCACACGATGCGCCTGCTCGATATGAGCGTCGACGAGCTCGCCGAGCATTACGGGCGCGCCACAGGAGAGAAGCCATGAGAAAGAGTCAGATCGCCGTCTTGTCGGCCGCCGCCGCCGTCGCCTTGATCATCGTCGGCGCCATCGTCGCCGCGCGCATCATCGTCGCGCAAATCGGCACCGGAGAATATGGCCAGCGCGCACCCGACCCCGAGGCCCGAGTCGCGAATCTTGCGGCGGACGATCTCGACCTGTCCGGGTTCGACCGCATCGACGCGCGGGGCACATGGGAAGTCTCGGTGACGCAGGGCGCGGAGTGGGACGTATCGTTGGAGTATTCGGATGAGGTGGCGGACGAGTTGCGCGTGCGCGTCGAAGGCGACCGGCTCGTGCTCGGTTACGACGAGCACGAAGGCTTCAGTTGGTGGCGCGGTTTCGATTTCGACGGCCCCGACAAAGTCGTCGCGACGATTACGATGCCCGCGCTCGAAGCCCTCGACTTGTCCGGAGCGACCGAGATCGAGTTCTCGGGGTTCAGCGGCCAGGAGCTCGGGATTACGGCTTCCGGCGCCGCCGAGATCAACGGCAGCGAAGGCAGCTACCAAGAGCTCACGCTCGTGGTCAGCGGCCTCAGCGACGTCGATCTCGGCGAATTGGTCGTCGACGATGCGCGCCTCGTTCTGTCCGGAGCGGGCGACGTCACGCTCAACATGAACGGCGGCACGTTATCGGGAACGGTGTCCGGAGCCGGGAACGTGCGGTATCGGGGCTCGGTCCGTCAGGAAAACGTCGTGACCTCGGGTTTCAGCAGCGTCGAGCCGATCGATTAGCGCCGCAGGGTAACTTATGACCGTCTGGTACGTCATTCATTACGCGACCGCGCCAAGAACTGGCGAATTTCACCGCCCGCACGGAGCCCAAGCGGGCACGGCAGAGACCGGCTCTGCCTTGATTTGGGCTCGCATGGCGGCATTGCGTGGCATTGGCACGAAAGGTGCTTGTCCGGCGCAGCGCCGCTGCAAATGAGAGAGACGAAAATGAACACAGAAACGATGGATCAACGCCACTCCCTGCTCGATCAGCTGCGTATCGATCGCGGCGACGACGCAGGACCGGGGGCTCGCTTTTGGCCGTGGGTCCTCGGCGTCACCGTCCTCGTCGCCGGCATCACGGCCGCGGCGTGGTTCTTGCTGACGATCCCGGCCACGGTTCTCGTCGACGTCGCGACCGCCGAGCTCGTGTCGGCGGACGTCCCGGCGGGCCGCGGCTCGATGCTCGATGCCTCGGGCTACGTCGTCGCGCGGCGCCAAGCGACGGTTTCCTCGAAGATCACGGGCAAGGTCGTCGAGGTCTCGATCGAGGAAGGCCAACGCGTCGAAGCGAACGACGTCATCGCGCGCTTGGACGACGCGAACGCGCGCGCGCAAGTCGCGCAGGCTACGGCGCAGCGCGAGCAAGCCGTCGCGGCGTTCGTCGCCGCGCGAGTGGCCTTCGACAACGCCGTGCCGACGTTCGCGCGCAACGAGGAGCAGTTCGCGCGCTCGATCATCAGCGCGCAGGCCTTCGACACGGCGAAAGCGGCCTATGACACGGCGCGCACGACGCTCGATGTCGCGGCGCGCGCGGTCGAGGTCGCCGACGCGACCTTGAGCCTGGCCCAGCGCAACCTCGACGACACGGTCGTGCGCGCCCCTTTCGGAGGAGTCATCACGGTCAAAGCGGCGGAAGTGGGTGAGATGGTGTCGCCGGTTTCGGCCGGCGGCGGTTTTACCCGCACCGGGATCGGCACGATCGTCGACATGGATTCGCTCGAAGTCGAGGTCGACGTCAGCGAGAACTTCATCAATCGCGTACGCCCCGATCAGGACATGTCCGTGAAGCTCAACGCCTATCCGGAGTGGGCAATTCCGGCCCGTGTCATTGCCATCATACCGACGGCAGATCGCGCCAAGGCGACAGTCCGTGTCCGCGTCGCCCTCGACGAAAGAGACGCGCGCATCCTCCCCGAAATGGGCGTGCGCGTGTCTTTCCTCGATGACGGCGCGGAATCGGGCGCCGCGCTCGCGGCACAACGCGCCGTCGTCGTCCCCCCGGCCGCCGTTCAAGGCAGCGGCGACACGGGCATCGTCTACGTCATCGACGAGGATACCGTCGAACGGCGCGCGGTTCGCCTCGGCACGCGCTCAGCGGACGGCCAGATCGTGCTTTCGGGACTCGAGTCCGGCGCCCGCCTTGCAGTCACGGATTTTTCGCAATTGTCGGACGGCGCGCGCGTGCGCGTAAGCAGTCAATAGGGTTGTCTTTGTAGGAGCGAGCTTCGCTCGCGAAGAAGAAGATCGCGAGCGGAGCTCGCTCCTACAAAGATAGGGATCAGGAGCCAGTCATGTTAAACATCGTTTCCCTGAAGAATGTCGTCAAAACCTACGTCCGCGGCAAACATCGCGTCGAAGTTCTGCACGGCGTCGATCTCGAGATCGCAACCGGCGAATTTCTCGCGCTCATGGGGCCGTCGGGCTCGGGAAAGACGACGCTCTTGAATCTCATCGGCGGCCTCGACCGCGCCGACAAAGGCGAGGTCGTCGTCGCAGGCGAGCGTCTCGACAAGCTCTCGTCGGGCAAGCTCGCCAAATGGCGGGCCCGCAACGTCGGCTTCATCTTTCAGTTCTACAACCTTCTGCCCGTGCTCACGGCCGAGCGCAACGTCGAGGTGCCGCTGCTCTTGACGAAGCTCTCGGGCCGTGAGCGGCGGCGCAACGTGCAGGCCGCATTGGCGCTCGTGGGGTTAAGCGACCGCGCCAAGCACAAGCCCGGGGAGCTCTCGGGCGGCCAACAGCAGCGCGTTGCCATTGCGCGCGCACTCGTGTCGGACCCGAAGATTCTCGTTTGCGACGAGCCGACCGGCGATCTCGATCGCGAGACATCCGAGTCGATCCTGGGTCTTCTGCAACTCCTCAACCGCGAGCACGGCAAGACCATCATCATGGTCACGCATGATCCGCGCGCGGCAGACCATGCGTCGCGGCAATCGTACGTCGACAAAGGCCGGCTCAACGGCGTGATGAGGGCGGCGGCATGAAATACTTTCCGTTGGTTTGGGCCGGGCTCTGGCGCAAACGTGTGCGCACGATTTTGACTCTATTCTCGGTTGCCGCGGCGTTTCTCTTGTTCGGGATCCTGCACGGCGTGACGGCAACGTTCGACGACATCATCGACCAAATCGGCGAAGAGCGCCTACGGACCATGAGCCGCGTCAATATCCTCGAGCCGATGCCGCTCGCCCATCTACCCCGCATCGAAAGCGTCGCGGGCGTGCAAAAAGTCGCCTACTACAGCATCTTTTTCGGCTATTACCAGGAACCGGCCAACGACATCGGCATTGGCGCAATCAGCGTCGAGCGGTTCTTCGCAGCGTTTCCGGAAGTCGTGATACCCGAGGACCAACTCGCAACGATGCTGCGCACGCGAACCGGCGCCGTCATCGGCAAGGATCTCGCGGAAGAATACGGCTGGAAGATCGGCGACCGCGTGCCGCTGCGCTCGCAACGCGATACGCGTGAGGACGGTCTGGAGGACTGGACTTTCGAGATCGTCGGCATCTACGAGTTCGAAGACACGGCGTTCCCGTCCGAAGAGTTCTGGATCAACTACGACTACTTCGACGAAGCTCGCACGTTCGGCAACGGCACGGTCAATTTCTATTTCGAGGTCATCGACGACCCGAATCGAGCCGCCGCGATCTCGGAGGAGGTCGACGCGCTGTTCGTGAATTCGCCGAATCAGACGCAAACGCAAAGCGAGAAGGAATGGGTGCGGGCGCAAATCAATCAGATCGGCGACGTCGAATTCTTCGTGAACTCGATCATTTTTGCCGTTCTGTTCACTCTCCTCTTCTTGACCGGCAACACGATGATGCAATCGATCAGGGAGCGGATTCCCGAGCTCGCGGTGCTCAAGACGTACGGTTACGGTGACGGCACCATCATGGCGCTGGTGTGCGCCGAAGCGTTGCTGCTCTGCGTAGTCGCCGCGCTCGTCGGCCTCGCCGCAGCCGGGACGGTGCTGCCGAGCATATTCGCAAGCATGGGCGCGCCGGCGCTGCCGACGCCGCCCGCGATCATCGCGACCGGATTCGGCATCGCCGTGCTGGTAGCGTTGTTGAGCGCCGCGCCGCCCGTGTGGCGCGTGCGGCGGCTCAACGTCGTCGATGCGCTTGCGGGCCGATGAGGAACACATCAATGAGCATTCTGAGACAAATATCATCCGTGACAGCCATGAACGTGAGGAGTCTGCCGCAGCGGCTTGGAGCGTCATCGGTCGTCGTCATCGGCATGGCGGGCGTCGTCGGCGTGCTCGTTTGCGTGCTTGCCGTATCGGCGGGCTTCAGAGACACGATGCTCTCCACGGGACATCCCGATCGCGCCATCGTGATGCGCAGCGGCTCGACGAACGAGACCGGCAGCTCCGTCGGCATCGCCGCGGCGCAGACGATCATGGGCGCGCCGGGTGTAGCGCGAACCGCGGACGGCAAACCCGCAGCATCGGCGGAGATGTTCTTGTCCGTAAACTTGCTGCGCAAGGAAGACGGCGCGCGTGCAGGCATCATCGTCCGCGGTGTCGGGCCCGAAGGCCTGGCGATTCGACCGGAGCTTAAGCTCACCGAAGGCCGCATGTTCCAGCCCGGATTACGCGAGCTCATCGCCGGCCGCGCCGCCCAAATGGAGTTTCAAGGCCTCGATCTCGGCGACGAGGTCATGCTGCGCGACGGGCCCTGGACGGTCGTCGGGACGTTCGCCGCGGGCGACAACGCGAACGAATCGACGCTCATGACCGATTCGGACACGCTGTTGTCCGCGTATCAACGCACGGTTTACAACAGCGTCAGAGTCAAGCTCGCATCCCCGGAAGCCTACGGCGAGTTTCGCGACGCCTTGACGACCGATCCGACCTTGTCCGTGAACGTCATGACGGAGCCCGAGTACTACGCACAAGCGGCGCAGAACTTCGGACCGTTGTTTCTCGTCATTACCGTCGTGGTCGGCGGAATCATGGCGGTCGGCGCGCTCTTCGCCGCTCTCAATACGATGTATTCGGCGGTCAGCACGCGCGCCGTCGAGATCGCGACGCTTCGGGCGATCGGTTTCGGCGCCGGCGGCGTGGTCTCCTCCGTGCTCGCCGAGGCGCTGCTGCTTGCGTTGATCGGCGCCGTCATCGGCGCCTCCGCGGCCATGCTTTTCTTCAACGGCAACACGATCAGCCTCGGCGGCAACGTCGGATCGATCGTGGCCGAAATGCGGATCACTCCCGCTTTGATCGGCGCCGGCATCGCATGGGCATGCGTGATCGGCCTAGTCGGTGGGCTCTTCCCCGCGATCCGCGCCGCGCGCTTGCCCGTCGCGACTGCGCTCCGCGCCGTCTAGCAGCATGAAATTCCTGCCGCTGATCTGGGCGGGGCTCTGGCGCAAGCGCGCGCGCACGATTCTGACACTGCTCTCGGTGATCGTCGCGTTTCTTTTGTATGGGATTCTCGACGGAGTCACGTCCGCCTTCGACCACGCGATCGATCGGCTGACGGACGCGTCCCGGATGCGCGTGCAGAATCGCATCAATATCGTGGCGGGGCTGCCGCGCGCATACATGGAGCGAATCGAGCGCATCCCCGGCGTCATCGCCGTGCGCTCTTCTACCTTTTTCGCCGGCTACTACCGGGACCCGGCGAACTCGGTCGGCGGCGACGCGTTCGAGATCGAACGTCTCGGCGACATCAACAGCGATTTCTTGGTGCCGGCCGAGTACATCGAGGCGATGCGGCAGACGCGATCCGGCGCGATCGTCGGCCCGGAGCTGCTCGAGCGCTTTAGTTGGAGCGTCGGCGATCGAGTGACGCTCAAGTCGTCGCTTTGGAGGCAAAAGAACGGCTCCAACGACTGGGTGTTCGACATTGTGGGCAGTTATACGCTACGCGAGGGCGTGTTCCCCGCCACCGACGAGTTCTGGATCAACTACGACTATTTCGACGAGGCGCGCGACTTCGCGAACGGCACGGTGACGCTCTATATCGTCAAAGCGGCGGATGCGCGTCGCGCCCCACAGGTCGCCGCGGCGATCGACGCCATGTTCAGGAACTCCGCCGACGAAACGCTGACACAGATCGAAAGGGATGCCATCCGCGCGCAGATGGATCGCGTCGGCGACATCAATTTCATCGTCAACGCGATCGTCGGCGCCGTGCTGTTCACGTTGCTGTTTCTTACCGGCAACACGATGATGCAGTCCATTCGCGAGCGCATTCCCGAGCTTGCTGTTCTCAAGACCTACGGGTTCGGCAACGGCACGATCGCGCTCTTGGTCGTCGCGGAATCGCTCTTGCTGTGTATCACGGGCGCGGCCGTGGGACTCGCCATCGCGGCCGTAATCTTTCCGACCGCATTCGATGCGATGGGGATCGCTGCGTTGCCGCTCGAGACGAGTGTCGTCGTCGCGGGCGTTCCGATCGCCGCTTTGCTCGCGCTCGCAAGCGCCATGCCCCCCACCTGGCGCGCGCTGCGGCTCAATGTCGTCGACGCGTTGGGCGGACGATGAGGGGAGCCCCATGACCACGTTGCGGCAAGTCGCGGCAATCAGCGCCCTCAACTTGCGCAGCATTCCACAGCGGCTCGGCCCCTCATTGGTCGTCGTCATCGGGATCGCCGGCGTCGTCGGCGTGCTCGTGTCCGTGCTGACGATGGCCGGCAGCCTCACGGAGACCGTCATCTCCACGGGAGACGAAAACCGCGCGATTGTTCTACGTAACGGCTCCAATTACGAGATGGCGAGCTTGCTCGACACGGTCGCGGTACAGACGATCATGGACGCTCCCGGCGTCGCACGAACCGCCGATGGAGACCCCGCAGCCAGCAGCGACTTCATCGTGCCCATCAACCTCACGCGTAAGGAGGACGGGGCGCTCGCGGCTTTAGTCGTGCGCGGCATATCGCCGCAATCGTTCGAGGTGCGGCCCGAGATCAGGCTCGTCGCCGGCCGCATGTTTACGCCGGGTCTGCGCGAAGTCGTCGTCGGCAGGAATGCACAACTCCAAATCGCGGGCGTCGAGCTCGGCGATCGAGTCGCGCTGCGCGACAGCGAGTGGGCCGTCGTCGGCGTGTACCAAAGCGGCGACGCCGCCGAGTCGGGCATGCTCACGGACGTGACCACGCTGCTATCGACATACCAGAGAACGCTGGTCAACAGCGTCACAGTCCTTCTCGAAACGCCGGACTCGTTCGAGGAGCTTAAAGTCGCGTTGACGACGAATCCGACGCTGTCCGTCGACGTGCTGCGCGAGCCCGAGTACTTCGAGCAGCAATCCGAGAGAATCGCCCAATTGATGTTCTTCGTGACTTACGTCGTCACCACCATCATGGCCGTCGGCGCGTTTTTCGCGGCGCTCAATACGATGTACTCGGCCGTGAGCACGCGCAGCGTCGAGATCGCGACACTGCGCGCGCTGGGTTTCGGCGCGACCGGAGTCGTCGCATCGGTTCTGACCGAAGTGCTCTTGCTCGCCGTGATCGGCGGCATGCTCGGCGCGACGGTCGCGTGGCTGCTCTTCAGCGGCAACGTCATCAGCCTCGGCGGCACGCTCGGCTCGATCGTGACCGAGTTGCGCGTGACGCCGGTGCTCGTCGGGACCGGAATCGCCTGGGCGTGCACGGTGGGTCTGCTCGGCGGACTGCCGCCCGCGATCCGCGCCGCGCGTTTGCCCGTCGCGACGGCGCTCCGCGCCGTCTAACCGCTCTGCCGGTACGTACTTTCCACAAGCAGCGCTTGTGCGCGAGTCCGCTAGACTCGCGCGCATGACGGCTGCAATTGAATTGAGAGGCGACATCCCCGGCACGTACATTTTTGACGGCGCGCTCGCGATGAAGGGCTACGCGTTGAACAAAATGTGCTATTCCTTCAACGACGCGGCCAATCGCGCCGCCTTCTTGCGGGACGAAGACGCTTACTGCGCGAAGTTCGGTCTCAACGCCGAGCAACGCGACGCAATCCGGCGCCGCGACGTGCTCGCTCTCATCGAGGCGGGCGGCAACGTGTATTACCTCGCCAAGTTCGCGGGCATTTTCGGCCTCAACGTCCAGGATATCGGCGCCCAACAGACGGGTATGAGCGTCGAGGCCTTCAAGGCCAAGCTCAAAGCCGCCGGGGACTGACCGTGGCGCGCATTCTCGGCGGCATCTGCACTTCGCACATTCCCGCGATCGGCGCCGCCATTGCGCGCGGGACGCAAGAGGACCCGTACTGGAAGCCGTTCTTCGAGGCCTACCCGCCCGTGCGCGAGTGGCTGCGCAAGGTCGAGCCTGATATCGCGGTCGTCGTCTACAACGATCACGGCCTCAATTTCTTTCTCGACAATCTACCGACGTTTGCGATCGGCGCGGCGCCTGAATACCGCAATGCCGATGAAGGTTGGGGCCTGCCGACGCTTGCGCCGTATCCGGGCGACCCGAAATTCTCGTGGCACGTCATCGAATCGCTCATTGCCGACGAATTCGACATCGCAACGTGCCAGGAGATGCTCGTCGATCATGCGTTTACCGTACCGCTGTCGTTGCTCTGGCCCGAACGCTCGAAGATGCGCATCAAGACGCTGCCGATCGCGGTCAACACGGTGCAGCATCCGCTGCCCTCCCCGACGCGCTGCTACAAGCTCGGCCAGGCCGTCGGGCGCGCGATCGAGTCGTACCCCGACGATCTAGGCGTCGTCCTCATCGCGACCGGCGGGCTTTCGCATCAGCTCGACGGCGAACGCGCGGGCTTCATCAACAAAAAATTCGACCTCATGTGCCTCGATAAGATCGTCGCCGATCCGCTCGCGCTCGCGAAGTACTCGATTCACGATCTCGTCGAGCATGCGGGAACTCAAGGCGTCGAATTGATCATGTGGCTCGTGATGCGCGGCGCGCTCACCGGCAAGGTGGCCAAAGTCCACAGCCACTATCACATCCCGGTGTCGAATACGGCAGCGGGGCTGGTCGTGCTCGAGAACGCGGCCTGACCGATAGTCGGCAATGACGGGGAGCTTCTCGATATTGCGGCTCGGCAACGTCCTGCTCAAACCGTCCACGATTTTCACTGCGCTCGCCGAGGAATCGCCGAGTGCCGCGAAGGTATTCTTCGGGTTCGCGCTGTGGCTCTTGGTCTTTCCGCCGCTGTTCGCATACATCGGCACGGTGACCTTCGGCTGGCGTCTCGGCGTCACGCCGATTCTCTTGCCTCAATCGATTGCACTTGCGATCAGCATCGCTTACTTCTGCCTGCTCCTGTTCGGATACTTCAGCACGGCCGTGATCTCGAGGTGGATGGCCGCAACCTACGGCGCCGACGCATCGCTCGGCCGCAATTTCGCGCTGATCGCCCTCGTCGGTGCGCCGCTCGCGGTCGGCAGCATCGTGCACCTGTACCCGCACGCGTTCATCAACATCGTCGTGCTCGTCCCGGCCGTGATCTGGAGCATGTATCTGCTCTATCGCGGCCTGCCGATCGTGCTCGATACGGACCCTGCCCGCGGCATGCTCATGGCCTCCGCATTGATCGCGTATTTGCTCGTCGCCTGGGTCAGCCTGCTCGGCATCACGGTCGTGCTGTGGAGCCGCGGCATCGGACCGGTGATCGGGACTTGAGACGATGAGCGCTACCGCCGCGGCCGTACGCTCTGTTCATTACGAGGATCGAATCGTCACGGCATTCACGGCGGCCGCGATCTTCTGGTCGATCCTCGGCATGGCCGCGGGTGTTTACGTCGCCGCGGAGCTCTTGTGGCCGACGATCGACTTCGGCCAATCGTGGCTTTCGTTCGGGCGCCTGCGCCCCCTGCACACGAACGCGGTCATTTTCGGCTTCGGCGTGTCCGCGCTGATCGGCACATCGTTCTACAGCGTGCAGCGAACCTCGCACGTGCCGCTGCTCGCGCCGCGTCTCGCTTGGTTCGTATTCTTCGGTTGGCAGGCGACCGTATTGCTCGGCGGGCTTTCGCTCTTGGCCGGCGTCAATGCGTCCAAGGAGTACGCCGAGCTCGAGTGGCCGTTCGATATCGCCATCGCGATCGTCTGGATCTGCTATGCCGTCGTATTCTTCGGCACGCTCGCGCGCCGCAAGGTCGAGCCCATCTATATCTCGAATTGGTTCTACGGCGCGCTCATCATCGTCGTCGCGATGCTGCATATCGTGAACAGCCTCGCGCTGCCCGCGACGCTCACGAAATCCTATTCGCTCTTCCCGGGCGCGCAAGACGCGATCGTGCAATGGTGGTACGGGCACAACGCCGTCGGCTTCCTGCTCACGGGCGGGTTCCTCGGCATGCTCTACTACTTCCTGCCGAAGCAGGCGGAACGCCCGATCTGGAGCTACCGTTTGTCCATCGTCGCGTTCTGGGCATTCGTGTACAGCTACATTTGGGCCGGCCCGCATCATCTGCACTACAACGCCGTGCCCGAGTGGGTGCAGACGCTCGGCATGGTCATGAGCTTGATCCTGTTGGCGCCCTCGTGGGCGACGATGATCAACGGTGTCATGACGGTGAGCGGCGCCCACCGGCGCCTGCGCTCCGACCCCGCGCTCAAGTTCATCGTGCTCGCATTGGCGTTCTACGGCCTCGCGACGTTCGAGGGGCCGATGATGGCGATCCGCAGCGTCAACGTGCTGAGCCATTTCACGGAGTGGACGATCGGGCATGTGCATTCCGGCGCGCTCGGCTGGAATGCGCTCATTACTTTCGGCACGTTCTACTACCTCGTGCCGAAGCTTGCCGGCCGACCGCTGCATAGCGCCGCGATGGCCAACGCTCACTTCTGGCTCGCGCTGGCCGGCGTCCTGCTGTATGTGGTCGCGATGTGGGGAGCCGGCGTGTCGCAGGGGCTCTTGTGGTTGAGTCTCGACGAGATCGGCGAGGTCCAGTACAGCTTCACCGACGTCATGACGGCCATGGCGCCCTACTACGCGTTGCGACTGCTCGCCGGGCTCTTGTTCTTGAGCGGCGCCGCGCTCATGGCGGTCAATCTGTGGCGCACCTTCGCAGGGGTGCAGACGGTGCGCGTCGCGCCGCCACTCGTGCGTCCGTTGCGCGGGGTGGCAAGTTGAGCCTCCTGACGCTGCATAAGAAGCTCGAACGCAACTCGGGACTCCTGATCTTCGGCATTCTGTTCGTGTCCTCGATCGGCGGGCTCGTGCAAATCATCCCGAGCGTTTTCCAGGAATCGTTGAGCACGCCGGCCGAGAACCTAGCGCCCTACACGCCGCTGCAATTGCTCGGTCGCGACGTCTACATACGCGAGGGTTGCGCCGCGTGCCATTCGCAGCAGATTCGCTCGTTGTTGGCCGAAGTCAAGCGTTACGGGCCGTACTCGCGCGCCGACGAGTTCGTCTACGACCGGCCGTTTCTGTGGGGATCGAAACGCACGGGGCCCGATCTGCACCGCGTGGGCGGCAAGTACTCGGACACGTGGCACCGCGTGCACCTGCTCGACCCGCGCGCCGTCGTGCCCGCGTCGATCATGCCGGCGTATCCGTGGCTCGCCGACCGCGCGGCCGACGTCGACGGCAGCTTAGAGCCGCGATTGCGCGCTTTGCAGCGGCTTGGCCATCCCTATTCCGACGACGACATCGCGGCTGCGGCCGGCACCGTCGAGGACATGACCGAGCTCGACGCGCTGATCGCGTACTTACAGTCGCTCGGGCTCACACGAACGCGCGTGGACGGCCTATGACATACCTGTTGTTCGCCGGCGACATGCTCGTCATGGCTTTCATGACGGGCCTCGTCGTCTGGGTGTCGCTCTATGCGAAAGACGAGCAAATCGATGCGGCCGCCCGCCTCCCGCTCGACGACGAGGACCTCGATGGCTGATCTGCCGACCGAATTCTGGGGCGGTTGGATCGTGCTCGCGACAGTCACGACGCTGATCGGGCTCGGTTGGCTCGTGCTCAGCGTCTATTTCTCCAAAGACGACGGCGCAGAGATCGCGGCGCAGACCTGGGATGAAACGTTGCGCGAGGGAACGATTGCCGCGCCGATGTGGTGGTTCTGGTTGATTCTCGCCTTGATGGCCGTTTCCGTCGTCTACTTGATTCTCTATCCGGGACTCGGCGCGTTTGCGGGCGTTTTGCACTGGTCGCAGGGCCACGAGATTGCGACGAGCGCCGCACACTACGACCAACAATTCGGCGCCCGGCGCGAGCAGCTTGCCGCGACCGACGCTAGCACGTTGCAGAGCGATGCCGTGGCGATGCGCTCGGCCGCGCGGATCTTCGACAACCACTGCGCGGCGTGTCATGGCCCGGGCGCGCGCGGCCAGATGGAGCTCTTCCCCGATCTCGGCGACGGCGACTGGCAGTGGGGCGGGAGCGCGGCGCAAGTCGAGCAAACCATCTTGCTCGGGCGCCGTGCCGTCATGCCGCCGTGGGTCGCGGCATTGAACGAGGACGGCGTCGCCGAAGTTACCGATTACGTGCTCTCGCTCGCGGCCGGCCGAAACCGCGCGCCCGAGCTCGTGCAAAGCAAGATCCGCTACGATCAGTTTTGCTCGGCGTGCCACGGCGTCGACGGCGAAGGCAACGCGCTGCTCGGCGCGCCGGCCTTGAACGACGACATTTGGCTCTACGGCGGGACGCGCGAGGCCGTGCGCGAGTCGATCGCGAACGGCCGCAACGGCGTCATGCCGGCCTTCGGCACTCGGCTCGACGCAACGCAGATCCGCCTGTTGACCGCGTGGCTCACGGCGGGCGCCGCGCTCGAGCCGGCCCCATAGTCCGAGCGGGCGCTCCACCCGTCGCGACGCGTTACAATTCGCGCATGGCCGCTCATCCTCGTGTCACGCTGCGCTACTTCGACGCGCGGGGTCGCGCGCAATTTCTGCGCTACTACTTGCGCGCCCGTAACGTCGCATTCACCGACGAGCGCGTTCCGTTGAGCGCGGATTTCGGCGCGTGGGTCGCAATCCGCGACGACGGCGCGAAAACCGGCCCGTTTCACAAGCTTCCCGTGTTGCACTGGGGAGAATCGACCGTCGCCGAAACGCTCGTCATCGGCGCTTTTCTGCACCGAGCCTCCGGAGACGAAGCGCGGCTTTCCGCCGAGGACAACCTGCGTCATGCGATGCTGACGTCGAGCCTCCACGTCGACGTCATGCTTCCTTTGGGCACGCTGCTCTGGGCCGACGTCGCGTATGCCGGCGTCGACTTGCCCGCGCTGACGACACGGACGCTCGAGCGACTCCACAAGCATTTCGAGCGCTTGGACGCGACGCTCGCCGACTGGCAGTGGCTCGCCGGTGCCAAAACTCGGCCCGTCATGCTCGCGGATTGCCTGCTGTGGGAGGAGCTCGCCGTCGCGGGCCACGTTTTCGGCACGCGCTTGAAGCTCGAGCAGTACGGCACGCTCTCGAAGTTCTATCGCGAGTGCCCGGGCCGCACCGTGTTCGAGAAGCTGCTCGCGGACCACCCGTGCCAGATCTCAGGCCGGCCCGGCGAAGCGCTCGCGGTCGCGAATCTGCACAAGATACTCGCGGCGAGCGCCTAGTCGACCGTCGCCGCGGCCGTCGCAAGCTCGACAGCCGAGCTTGCGGCATTGTCTCGATAGTAGGACACGAAGCGATTCGTCTCCGGTGAATCGTACGCCGCGAGATTCTCCGCCCAGCGAAATCCGATGGTTTGAAACAAGAGCCGCGCCTCGACGGTCAATCGACCCGCGCGGCGATCGAGCGGAACGCGATAGCGCACGCGATCGCCGCCCGCCGTGAAGTCGTCGTCGCCGGCGGCAGCGCCGTAGACGCCGACATCATCGTCGGCCGTGCGCTTATCGAAGCCGAGCGGCACCAAGCGATTGTCTTTGACGTAACGCACGCCATGTAGCAAGCCCGTCGTGACGGAATCGCGCGAATCGACCATGACGGACTCGTAGATCTGCACTTGACCGGGTTGCTCTACGACCTCGTAGTGCGGCTCGTAGCGCGAGCCGTCGGCGTCGTTGTCGTTGCCGGCAATGGAGCCGTCAGTGCGCAACGCGCCCGACTCGAACACGACGCGGCCGTCGTCATCGGTAACTTTGACGTGGAGCCATGCACGCCGCGACGGGTAGGCCGTCGGCAGCTTGTGGCCCGCGAGATTCGATATGGCGATGTCGACGGCGAGGGTTCCACCGGACGCCTGCGCCGATTCGATCGACAGTCTCGCGGCTGAAGTCGCGAGATACTCGCGCGTGCGACGAATCGTGAGCTCGAATTCCTGCGGCAGCGCTTGCACGCCGAGCTCGCCGCGGTATTTGTTGAGAAGGCCGAGCATGAACGCGTTGCCGCCGCGAAACACGTGCTGCGAGAAACGCGGGCGCGGCTGTCCCAACACCGAGCTGATCGCCGTCTCCTCGGCCAGCTCCGGCATGTGACAGCTCTGGCAACTGTTCGTGGCGCGATAAGCGCTGTGCAGCCATTCGAGATACGGCGCCTGCTCCGCGAGCTCGCCGACCTCGTTGCCGGCCTCGTCGAGGGCATGCGTGTACAGCGTATGGCAAGTCGCGCACATTTCCGACTCGAGAAGATGGCTCGACTCCGTCGGCACGAACTGCCCAGCCGATTGCATGATTCGCCGGCGGCCCGCGTCGACGGCGTGCGGGCCGTAGATCGTTCTCTGCCCGGGCGGCGCCGTCGTTTCGATCTCGAATCCTCCCGTGAAGCTCATCGGGTCGCCGAAGTTCTCGCTGCGAATCTGGTGGCATACGGTGCACGAGACACCGTCCGAGGCAAGCGAGTACGGCGCGACGACCAAGGCAGTGCCGATGTTCGCGAACACTTGCCCCTTCCCGCCCCGCTGTGCCGCCGTGAACCGGTGCATCGGCATGTGGCAGGTCGAGCATTTGTCCTCGATGGCGGCCTGTGCCGCCGGGTGATCCATAACTTCACGGCGCACGGCCGCGTGCCAATACGGATCGCGTGCGGCGTTGGCCATCATCGACGCGCGCCACGCATATCCGATCGAGATGTCTTGCCCGTTTGCCGACCGCAGATTGCTGTGGCAGGCGATGCACTGATCCGAGGTCAGAAAAAGCTCCGCGTCGTTCCGATGAGGGTCCAGTTCTTGCGCAGATGCGGATGAGACGCTTGCCAGCAGAACGCAAATGGAACTGATAGCGATTCGCGTTTGCATACGGAGTGTCGTTGAGAAGTCGCTGCCTCTCACTATACTTCGACACAAGCTCTTCGCAACGACGCCGCCGATGTCGATTCCTGAATGCTGGTTGGCCCGATACGTCGTGGCATTTCTCCTGCTCGCGCTGCTCCCGCCGTGCTCCACATCGATCGCGCAAACCGATCCAAGCGGTGCCGAGCTATACGAATCGGCGTGCGCGGCCTGCCACGGCAGTGACGGACGCGGGCGGACCCGGTCCGAGCTCGGGTTCGAGACGCCGATTCCCGATTTCGCGGATTGCGACTTCGCCGCACGCGAGCCGGACTCCGATTGGACAGCAATCATCCACGACGGTGGGCCCGTGCGCGGCTTCCACCGGATGATGCCCGCGTTCGGCGAGGCGCTGAGCAACGCGGAAATCGCGGCGACGCTCTCCTACGTGCGCGAATTCTGTCGCAATCCGGATTGGCCCCGCGGCGAGCTCAACATGCCGCGGGCTTTGTTTACGGAGAAGGCTTATCCCGAGGACGAAGCCGTCATCGAGACCACGGTCGTCACGGAAGGCGACGATTCCTTGAGCCACAACTTCCTTTGGGAACAGCGCTTCGGCACGCGCAATCAGATGGAGATCAGCATTCCGGTGACGCGCGCGGATCTCGGCGATCCCGACGGCTGGGAGACCGGCGCCGGCGACCTTGCAATCGGCGTCAAGCATGTGCTTCGCCACAGCGGCGAGCGCGGATCGATCTTGAGCATCGGCGGCGAGCTCGTGTTGCCGACCGGCGACGAGAATCGCGGCTTCGGCAACGGCACTACGGTCTTCGAATCCTTCGTCGCTTTCGGCAAGCTCCTGCGGAGAGACAGCTTCGTCCAAGTGCAAGCGATCGCCGAGTTTCCGTCCGGCAGCGCACTCGAGGATGAGCTCGTGTTGCGCACTGCGTTCGGCAGGACCTTCACTCAGGGCGGGCCATACGGGCGTGCATGGACGCCGATGATCGAGCTTTTGGGCTCGCGCGAAATGACGGGCGGCGCAGACACGAGCTGGGACATTGCTCCGCAGTTCCAAGTCACGCTGAATCGACGCCAACACGTCATGGCGGCCGTAGGCGTTCGTATACCTGCGACCGACCGGTCGCAACGTGAGACGATGCTCGTCTTCTATTTGCTGTGGGACTGGTTCGACGGCGGCGTGCTCGAGGGGTGGTAGCGCACCCCGCATCTGCTATATTCGCGGCCCGATGACAGAGCAGCGCGAACCCGGCGACAACTCGATGCTCGCAGCGATCGGCCTGCGTCTCTCCGACTGGTTCGAGAAGTGGTTCCCCGACGCGTTCGTATTGGCGCTCGCGGCCGTGGCGGTCGTGTTCGTCGCGAGCCTGCTCGCGGGCAGCTCCGTGCTCGACACCGCAGAGCGGTTCGGGTCCGGGTTCTGGGATCTCGTCACGTTCACGATGCAGATGTCGATGATCGTCGTGACGGGCTACGCAGTCGCCACCTCGCCGCCGGTTTACGCAGTCATCCGACGGCTCGCGGCGGTGCCGCGCACCGGGCGCGGCGCGGCCGCCTATGTCGGCTTGTTCTCGATGCTCGCCTCTCTCGTGTCGTGGAGCTTCAGCCTCATCTTCAGCGCGTTGCTCGCGCGCGAGGTTGCGCATCGCGTGCGAGGCACCGATTACCGCGCGCTCGGCGCCGCGGCCTATCTCGGCGTCGGCAGCGTGTGGGCGTTGGGATTGTCGTCGTCGGCGGCGCTCATCATGGCGACGCCGGCGTCGTTGCCGGATGCGATCGAGAGCATCAGCGGTGTGATTCCGCTTGGCCAGACGCTCGGGCTCTGGCAGAGCTTGGCCGTCGCCGCTCTGCTCATCGTCGTCTCGATGGCGGTCGCCTACTACTCGGCGCCCGGCGCACGCCAAGCGCGCAGCATGAGCGACATGGGCGTCGCCTATACGCCGGCCACCAATGATCTCGGCCAACGGCAAAAGCCCGGCGAGTGGCTCGAATACAGCCCGCTTCTCACGATCGTCGTTTGCGTGCTCGGTTTCGGCTATCTGCTTAGCGAGGTGCTCGCGAGCGGACCGAGCACGCTGTTGCAGCTCAACCATTACGTCTTTTTGTTTCTCATGGTCGGCGTGCTGCTGCACTGGCGCCCGCGGTCGTTCGTGCAGGCGATTGCGGCATCGATCACGCCGGTCGGCGGCGTGCTGATTCAATATCCGATGTACGCCGGCATCGTGCGGATGCTGACCGAGTCGGGACTCGCGACGCAGATGTCCAATTTCTTCGTCTCGATCTCGAATGAGCACACGTTCCCTGTGTTTGTCGGCATCTACTCCGCGTTTCTTGGCCTATTCATTCCGTCGGCCGGCGGCAAGTGGCTCATCGAGGCGCCGTATCTGCTCGAGGCCGGCAAGGAGCTCGAAGTGCACTTGGGTTGGGTCGTGCAGACCTACAACGCGACCGAGGCGCTCGCGAACTTGATTCATCCGTTCTGGATGTTGCCGCTCGTCGGCATTTTGGGCTTGAAGGCGCGCGACATCGTCGGTTACTCGATGCTGCAATTCGTCGTGCACGTGCCGCTCGTGCTGTTTCTCGTTTGGATTCTGAACTATACGCTGAGCTACGTGCCACCCGCGCTGCCGTGACGGCGCGGCAGGGCGGGGTCACCACGCGGTACGCGGAACCACACGGTTCGCCACGAATCGGAATGGCCGAACCGCGGGTCAGAACCAGAACGGAGCGGCGCTTGTCTGGCGTTTTGAATCATTATAAAGGGAATGATCGAGACCTCCATCGCGACAATTGAGGCCGCGGCGAATCGCCGCGGAAAACAGGAACTCATGGTGAACGCGCTCGATGGGCAGGTCCAGCCTCAATGAGGCCGCAGCAGAAGGCTGATCATCGCAAGCGAATCCCGGCAGCCGATTTCGAATTCATCTCGCAGAGAATCGCACATTCGTGGCGGCTGGAAATTGCACACTCGAGGCCTAAGCCGCGGCAAACGGCATCGGGCGCCGCGACCGTGCTCAGGCTGTCATCGATGACGCCGCTATAAGGCCCTGCCAGCGGCGATTAACGCGGCAGCTCAATCTCGATTCCAAGCAGGCTCGAAGACGCAAGCCCGTGTTCGCTGAAGATTTGCATATCGCCGTCTTCGCCGACGAGCCAAATCTCGCGCGCACCCGCGGCAAGATACGCCGCTACCTTCTCGTCCATCTCCGCGCGCAAGTTCGACGGCGACAGGATTTCGATGCAGAGATCCGGAGCGTTCGGCAACGGCGTCGGCATCCCATGACGCGCCATGAATTCCGGTGAGGCCCACGCGACATCCGGAACGCGAACGCCTATCGCTGTTTCTATGGGGCATTCCGTAAACGTCGAGCCTTCGGGTCGCAGTGTTCCGAGCTCCTTGGCGACGAAGGCCTGCAGAAACGCGTGGCGCGTGGTGGCCGGAGTCACTTCGATCGCGCCTCGTTCGTTCAGCTCCAGTTTGAACGGAATGCGTGCGAGCAGCGGATCCTCAATCATCCGCAGCCAACGCTCGCGCAGTTGCGCGGGCGACAGGCGCCTAGCGGGGCTTCCGGTTGCGATCGTTGCGCTCATTCGCCGATTGGCTGGTCCGACGAGACGGGCACCAAGCTTATGCCCCTGTGGCCGAACGTCACAACCTGAATCCCAATCTCGACTGCTCGAAAGTCGCATTCTGGGCGAACAAATGGAGCGCAATCACGCCGACAATCCGGTGAATTGTAGGGAGAATTAGTGGCCGTTGTTCGAGCCGGCATTCGTGGACGAGCTCTGTGCTACGCTTACCGCGTATGAGCAGAGCGACTGCGCTCAAAAGCGGCGCGACCTACGGAGATCTGTGCGCGCTGCCGGACCACCTCGTCGGCGAGATCCTCGGCGGCGAGCTTTATGCGACGCCCCGCCCGTCGCTCCCCCATGCCCGCGCTGCGTCCGTCTTGGGTGTGGAGCTCGGCGGTCCGTTCCACCGCGGTCGGCGGACCGGGTGGATGGTGGTCGCCGGACGAGCCGGAGCTGCACCTTAGCGAAGACGTCGTCGTCCCCGACCTCGCGGGCTGGCGCCGGGAGCGGCTGCCGGCAGCGGCAAGAAGTACAAGCACTGCTGCTTGGCGCCCCAGCGGCAAACGCCGGAGTCTCCCGAAGAGCACACATGGCGCCGCGTGAGGCGCGCGACGGAAGGTTTCCCGAAGACGATGATGCGCTTCGTCGCCGAAGCTTACGGGGCCGAAGCCGTCGACGAGGCCTGGGCCGAGTTCATGGTCTGGGAGGAAGACGAGTTCGATCCGGAGTCGCCGCTCGGCGCGCTGTTTCTGCCGTGGATGTACCACTGCTGGGCACCCGACTCGGTCGCGGAGACGTCGGTCGAGGATGCCTCGCTGCACGGTCGTACGCCCACGAGCGAGCTGCTCGCGCGCCGCGGCGCGCGCATCGATCCGGTGCAGAGCCGCTACCTCGCGGCGTGCCTCGACGCCCCGTTCACCTTCCACGAGATCCTGCGGTGCGACCGCGGGCATGGATTCCGTACGCGCGACGTCATCACCGGCGAGGAGCACGAGGTGCTCGAGCGCTCCGCATCCGCGATGATGCAGGCCGGCGATATCCTGTTCGGGCAGCTCGTGCCGATCGATGGGATCGTGCTGCTCGAGGCGTGCTCGCCGTTTGTGCTTCGCCCCGTGGACAAGATTCCGATCGTCGAGCTACGCAAGCGCATCGCGTCGGGACCGGGCCGAGACCTTTTCGCGCGGGATTTGCTTCGCGAATGGGCCGTCGAGCTCCGCGAGCTCTACCTCGATCTCGTCGCGGAGATCTTGGACCCGACTCCGCCCGTGCTGTACAACACGGACGGCGAGCTCATCCTCCCGCAGCGCGTGATCTTCGACATCGACGGCGCCGAAACCGCATTCGCGGCTCTCGAGCACTTGGCGGTCGGGGAAACCGAGGAGGATCTGAACGACGCGGAGCGCGGCGAGGACGGCAAGCTCGTGCGCGTCCGCCTCGATTGGCGGCGCGCCGGCAATCGCATGCACGCGAGCTGAGACAACACGATCCTCGGTCATCTCGAGATCACGCGGGATCGCCTCTTGGCGGACGTAAACTCGACCGAGCGTGCCGAGGCGTTTCGCAAGGTCGTCGAGGACGCGCTCGGTGACCGCGCGCGGTATCGAGGTTCCGAGTTTCCGGTAGCCGAGGAGTCGGCGGCCGACGACGTCGCCGCCGACGAAGAGCGCAGGAGGCTCGCCGAGCTGCCGGAGGTCCGAGATCACCACAACCGCGTGATCGCCGCTCACTACGAAGACTGGCTGACGCTCGAGATTCCCGCGCTCGGCGACCGCCGGCCGATCGATGCCGTAAAAGAGACCGAGGGGCGGGAAAAAGTGGAGGCGCTATTGCGACAGATGGAGCGCGACGCGCTTCGCATGAGCCCGCCGCCCGATGAAGCGATTCTGAAGCGGGTGCGGGAACGGCTCGGTTTGGGCCAAGCGCCCTGAGCTCTGCGGACCGACGAAAAGGCTCGACGATTCAGACCCGCGAGTGGGAGCCTATGGCTTCGCGTTCGTGCTGCCAAGAGCGGACGTCACGTCCGTCCGCGCGAAATCGTCGCCAACGTAAAGCAATGGCGCATTCAGCGTCTTCGCGAGCGCATAGCTGAAGCAATCGCCGAAGTTGAGACTGCCGCGCGCGCCGAAGCCGCGCCCATACTCGATGCGCGCCTGAAGCGCCAAGCGGGCCTGGTGCTCGTCGACGGACGCGATGTCGATGTCCGCCTCGCGGAGAAAGGCATCGAGGTCCTGCTGCGCTCTTTCCGGCGCTGTCTTGCGCCGTCCGGCAAGTACTGTACCCACCTCGAGATACGACGCTGCGGACAGGACGCGCTCTCCTTGAGCGGCAAGAGCGGCCATCACAGCCGCCGCCTCAGACTCATCGAACAGTATCGCGGCGACCGCTGAAGAGTCGACGACGATCACTCCTCGTCCCCGCTAGCCTTGTCCCACTCTTGCTTAGTCACCGGTTGCGTTTCGTAGTCCCCGGCGACCCGCGTGGCGAAGGCTCTCAGGCGCGCCGGCAAATTCTTCTGAGCCGCGCGCGCTTTGCGTACCCGCTCGAGGCGTTCCGCCAAGGATTTGGTCACCGCTTCGGTCATCGTCTCGCCAGTAAGCCTGCTGAGCTCGCGTGCGAGGCGATCGGCTTCCGTGGTTTTGATGCTGAGAGCCATAGGCGCTTCTTTCTAGACGTTGTTTCTAGATAGCAGCTTTTGCGCCAGTAGTCCAGCGACGTACCTCTGCCTTTCCGGGTGAAGTACGGTTACGCAAACAACAGCCAGCAGAGCGCCGAGCCCACGACGGTCATCGACAAACCCCAGGCGAGCAGCTGATTGAAGAGCCGCCGGCTTGCGTCTCCCGCCGG
>Ga0209320_10000302_pt1 | contig 25896 bp, 27 predicted proteins | sample Rifsed13ft4_FD_184008 | JGI IMG/M metagenome (GOLD analysis project Ga0209320, IMG submission 184008) | Soil microbial communities from Rifle, Colorado, USA - sediment 13ft 4 (version 2) | ecosystem: Environmental > Terrestrial > Deep subsurface > Rock core/Sediment | place: Rifle, Colorado... | reverse complement strand
CCGGAACATACAAAGACCTCCTGAAATCAGTGGGGTTTCAGGCCTTTCTCTGGACACAGTTCCTCGGGGCCTTCAACGATAACCTCTACAAGATGGTTGTCGCCATGGTGGCGGTGAGCGCGGCGACGAACTCAAGCGGCGGGAGTGCGTATCTCTCGCTCTCGGGGGTGGTCTTCATCCTGCCCTTCTTTCTCTTCTCCGGCTACGCGGGTCACGCGGCCGACGTCTTCAGCAAGCGCACCGTCCTCGTCGCGACCAAGGGCCTCGAGGTTGTCGCCATGGTGCTGGGTGCGTTCGCGTTCCTTTCCGGGCGGATCGAGCCAATGCTGGGAGTGCTCTTCGTCATGGCCCTGCACTCTACCTTCTTCAGTCCGGCCAAATACGGCATCCTGCCTGAGATGCTACCTGACCAGGATCTCTCACGGGGCAACGGTCTTCTAGAGATGACGACCTTCCTGGCGATCATCCTCGGCACCTCGATTGGCAGCATGATGTTCGCCGCGTGGTACGACCGGCTGGGGTTGATCAGCCTTGTCCTGATCGTGGTCGCCATCGCCGGGACGCTCGCGAGTTTCGGAATCCACCCCGTCCCGCCTTCGGGCGCCCGAAAGCCGTTTCGCGTGAACCCCTGGGCCGAGATCGGCATCGGCCTCAGGCGGCTTTACTCCGAGAAGGCTCTCTGGCTCACGGTGCTGGGGATCGCCTACTTCTGGTTCCTGGGAGCCCTGCTTCAGTTGGACATTATCCTCTTGGGCAAAGAGGTGATGGGGCTGGACGACTTTCGCACCGGAATGCTCAGCACATTCCTCGCCGTCGGAATCGGGCTGGGGAGCCTGGCAGCCGGGCGCCTTTCGGCGGGAAAGGTCGAGCTCGGATTGGTGCCGTTGGGCTCGATCGGCATCGGGGGCTTTTCGCTCCTGCTGGCCTCATCTGCCTCGTCGTATGTCCAGGCGGCAACGGCCCTGTGTTTGCTCGGGCTGTCCGGCGGGCTCTTCATTGTCCCGTTGAATGCCCTCCTCCAGCAGAGGAGCGGCCGAGAGGAGAGGGGCCGGGTGATCGCGACGGCCAATTTTCTCACGACCGGGGGTGTCCTCCTGGCCTCTGGTGTCCTCTGGGTGCTGCGGGATCTCCTCCAGGTGCCAGCGGACCGGATCATCTTCATTCTCGGGCTCTTCACCCTCGTCGCCACGGCCTACATCCTGCGCCTCCTGCCCGAGTTTCTCGTCCGCTTCACCCTCTGGATGCTCACCCATACGATGTATCGAATCCGGGTCGTGGGACAGGAGCACGTGCCCTTCCGTGGGCCGGCACTCCTGGTCTGCAACCACATGTCCCACGTCGACGGACTCCTGGTCGGCGCCTGCGTGCAGCGGTTCATCCGCTTCATGGTCTACCGACCCTATTACGAACTCAAGGTCCTCAACTGGCTTTTTCGCCTGATGAAGGCCATCCCGGTTCAAGCCGGCCGCCGAAAAGAGCTCATCGAATCCCTCGAGCGGGCGCGCGAGGAGCTGCGTCAGGGCCACGTGGTGTGCATCTTTGCCGAGGGGGCGGTGAGCCGGACGGGCAACCTCCTCCCGTTCAGAAGGGGCTTTGAGCGGATCGTCGATGGGCTGGACATCCCGATCATTCCCGTTCACCTCGACCGGCTGTGGGGGAGTATCTTCAGCTTCAAGCAGGGAAAATTCTTCTGGAAGCGGCCCGAGCGCCTCCCCTATCCCATCACGGTGTCCTTCGGCCCCCCTCTGCCCTCCACGTCAAAGGCCGAGGATGTTCGTCAGGCCATTCAGGAGCTCGGTAGCGCTGCGGTGGACTATCGACAAAGCCCCAGCGATCTGCTCCAGCTCCGGTTCATCCAGACCGCCAAATGGCGGTGGTTTTCGTTTGCGATGGCCGACTCCAGCGGCACCGAGCTGACGTATGGCAGGGCGCTCGTCGGCAGCCTGCTGCTTGGCCGGTGGGTGCGCAGCCGATGTCCCGACGAGCGGATGGTGGGGATCGCCCTTCCCCCGTCCGTCGGTGGGGCCCTGGCAAACATCGCGGTGCTGTTCGCCGGGAAGGTCCCTGTCAATCTGAATTTCACCGCCGGGCGCGAAGCCATGGCCTCGGCGATCCAGCAGTGCGGCATCCGGACCATCGTGACCTCCAGGATCTTCTTGGGCAAGGCAAAACTCAAAGAGATGGAGGGGATGGTCTTTGTCGAAGACGTGATGAAACAGATAACCCTTCTTCACAAAGTTCAGGCCGGCCTCCTCGCCCTGCTCTTGCCACGCCGGCTGCTCGCGACCCTCTGCCACGATGGAAAGCGATCACCGCAGGCCCTGGCCACCGTCATCTTTACCAGCGGGAGCACCGGAATGCCGAAGGGCGCGATGCTGTCGCATCAGAACATCATCTCAAACGTCGAGGGGTTGGCCCAGGTCTTTTGGGTGACCAGGGAAGACCGGCTCATGGGGGCCTTGCCGTTCTTTCATTCCTTCGGATTCACCGGTAGCCTGTGGTTCCCACTCCTGGCCGGCTTTGGCGTCGTGTATCACGCAAACCCCTTGGACGCGAAGACCATCGGCGAGATGGTCTCCAGATACCAAGCCACGATTCTGATAGGCACCCCCACGTTCTACGCGGCCTATCTCCGGAAATGCTCGGCCGAGGAGTTTGCCTCGCTCCGGCTTGCCATTGCCGGCGCCGAAAAGCTGCGCGAACCCATCGCGAGGGCGTTTAAGGAGAAGTACGGTCTGGACCTCTTGGAGGGATACGGATGCACCGAGTTGGCACCCGTGGTTTCCGTGAACACGCAGGATTTCGAGCGGGGCGCTTACCGCCAAACGGGCTTCAAGCCCGGGACGGTGGGGCATCCCCTCCCAGGCGTCGCGGTAAGGGCGGTAGATCCCGAAACCGGTAAGACCCTCCCACCCGGGGAAGAGGGACTGCTCCTGGTCAAAGGCCCCAATCAGATGCTCGGCTATCTTGGCCAGCCCGAAGAGACGGCGGAGGTCATGCGAGACGGCTGGTATGTCACCGGAGATATCGCCTCCGTCGATGAGGACGGCTTCATCAGTATCACGGACCGCCTCTCCCGCTTCAGCAAGATCGGCGGCGAGATGGTTCCCCATATCAAGCTGGAGGAGGCTATCAACGCCATTCTGGGGGAGGACGCCTCGGTGGTCACCGCACTGCCGGATGACCAGAAGGGCGAGCGGCTCGTGGCCCTCTACACGCATACAGAGATCACGCCGGAGCAGCTCTGGGAGCGATTAGGCCAGACCAATCTCCCGAAGCTTTGGATTCCCAAACGAGAGCATCTTTACTCGGTCGGGAGCATACCGATGCTCGGCACGGGAAAGGTGGACCTGAAGACGGCCAAGAGGATGGCCCTCGAGAGGGCGCGAGGATAATCCCGCCGATGGAGGCAACCCGACTCAAGGCCTCATCAGATCCCCTTCAGGATTTGCCCCATGTCCCTTTCCGTAAACGCCCGCAGGGTCTCCGTCCGGACGTTGCCCAGGGCACCGGCCGCCAACAGCAGGCGGGTTGCAGTAGGGTCATCGGGGGCATCGATGATCGTGACGACATCGTACCGGCCCATGGTCCAGTAGATCTCCTTCACCGCCACCCCCATCCCCTTGGCGAAATTCCGAAAGGCCTCGGCGCGTTTGGTCGTGTCTTTAATGTTCCGGATCCCCTGATCGCTATAGTTCCCGAGAATCACATAGGTGGGCATCGCTCTCCTCCCTTCGCTGGTAGCATGCCGCGCCGCACCCCCGTGCCTCTTCCGAGTCATGCCTGTCCCAGGAGATCAACGAACAGAAACGGAGGTGTTGGTTCGGTTCACCCCAGTATGGATGACGGGAGGTGGCCGGGCAAGAGAATTTCCCTTGACCGCTCCGCATTGCTCTCTTAAGGTGATGCCGCCGGAGGATGGCCGTGACCAAATTTGTCAAGTCTCATGGCCTCGGGAACGACTATATCGTTCTCAACGAGGCCGACCTCGATTTTCGGATCACCCCGGAAGCGGTTCGCCTCCTGTGCCACCGGCACTACGGCCTCGGTTCGGATGGCATTCTGCTCCTCGCGGGTCCGCAAAATGTCCCTTTTGTCCTCCGGATCTTCAATCCTGACGGGACTGAGGCCGAGAAGAGCGGCAATGGCCTCCGCATCTTTGCCAAGTACCTCTTCGAGCATGGGTACACCCGTGAAAAGACCTTCTATATCGAGACAAAGGGGGGGCTCGTGCGGGTCAACTTGGAAGGCGACCGGGATCGGGTGACCACCGTGACGGTCGAGATGGGACGGGCAAGCTTTCGCAGCCACGACATCCCGGTGGCGGGTGATGAGCGAGAGGTGGTGAACGAGGAGCTGCGCGTGGACGGGGAACGCTTCCAGTTCACCGCAGTCTCGATGGGCAATCCCCACTGCGTGATCCCCGTCGATCGCCTCAACCCGGAGGAGGTTCGCCGGCTTGGACCCCAGATCGAGCACCATCCCGCCTTCCCCCACCGCACCAACGTGCAGTTCGCCAAGGTGCGCTCCCGGGACCGAGTGGCGATCCTGATCTGGGAACGAGGGGCCGGGTACACGCTGGCCTCTGGATCGAGTGCCTGCGCCGTGGCTGCTGCCTGCCGCCGTCTGGGACTGACGGATGACCGGGTGACGATCCAGATGCCGGGCGGGGATCTCGACATCACGATCCAGCCGGAATGGGAGGTCACATTGCGAGGCCCGGTGAGCGAGGTCTACACCGGCACCCTGAGTGCCGATCTGCTCGAGGAAATCAAGAAGGCGACGCCTCTGTAGGGATGCGCGACGCCGGCAAGGCAACTACCCCTGCTCACGGAGGACCTGGCTGGCCTTCTCCACCATCTCTCGTTCGCCGCGGTAGCTGAGACGCGCCAAGGCCTCCTGCAGCGGGACCCAGCACACCTCATCCACCTCAAAGTCGTGCTGGCTCGGATCTCCCCCGGTGTGCTCGAAAAGATAGAAGTGGACCCGCTTATGGATGCGATGCCCTGCCTCGCGGTCCACAAACCAGTATTCGATCTCCCCGACCTTCCCCATACACCGCGCGGTGAGCCCCGTCTCTTCCTGCACTTCACGAAGAGCTGTCTCCTCGGGATCCTCGCCCGGTTCAACCACCCCCTTGGGCAAGGCCCACACCCTGCCGCCCTTCAGGCTGATGAGCGCGATCTCCACCTCATTGGAACCGTGGCGATAGACGACGCCTCCGGAAGAGACCTGCTGGCGAACCGGCATACGTGCCGTGCCGGCTCGTCCCTTCTCCCCCGCGATCCTGGGCTTTGGATGTCCGCGTGTGGTCAACTCTGACCTCTGGCAGATGGCGCGCCTCTGACAGGATGCCCGGGCGCCTGCTGGGGCTCAGCCGGTCACGGCCCCCTCGGAGGCCGAGGAGACGAGACGGGCATACTTGGCCATCACCCCCGAGGTGTACCGTGGCTTCGGCGGTCTCCACTTCGCCAGCCGCCGCTTCATCTCGGCGGCCGAGACCTCGACGTCGATCCGGCGCCTCTTGACATCGATCACGATCGAGTCCCCGTTCTTGATCGCCGCGATCGGCCCGCCGACGGCGGCCTCCGGGGCCACGTGCCCTACCATGAAGCCGTGCGTCGCCCCGGAGAAGCGGCCGTCCGTCATCAGCGCGACAGACGCTCCCAGGCCCGCGCCGACGATCGCTCCGGTCACGCCAAGCATCTCGCGCATTCCCGGGCCCCCCTTTGGCCCCTCGTAGCGGATGACCACGACGTCGCCCGGTTTGATGCGTCCCCGCTTCACCGCCGCAAAGGCATCCTCCTCACGGTCAAAGACGCGTGCCGGGCCCCGGTGGGCCGTGCGCTCATGCCCGGCCAGCTTAATCACACACCCTTCCGGGGCGAGGTTCCCGCGGAGGACGGCCATTCCCCCTGTCTGCTTCAGGGGACTCCTGACCGGACGAATGACCTCCTGCCCCGATGCCTCGCGCGCTGCCCGCGCCTCCTCGCCGATCGTCCGTCCGGTGACCGTCAACGCATCCCCGTGGAGCAGCCTGGCCTCGAGCAATCGCCGGGCGACGACTGCCATCCCGCCAGCGCGGTACATTTCGGGGGCGGTGAACCGGCCCCACGGCTTCAGATCGGCCAGGACCGGGATCCGGCGAGAGATCCGATCGAAATCGTCGATCCCGAGGCGCACGCCCGATTCGCGCGCAACCGCCAGCAGGTGCAACACGGCGTTGGTCGATCCCCCGGTGGCCATCACGCCCGCAATGGCGTTTTCCATCGCCTTGCGGGTGATGATCTGCCGGGGGGTGACCCCCTTCCGGAGCAGGTCCATCACCATCCGGCCGCACTCGAAAGCGACCTCGTCTTTCCGGGGATCCATGGCGGGGACGTCGCCCAGCCCCATCGGCGAGATCCCCAGCATCTCGAAGGCCGTCGCCATGGTGTTGGCGGTGAACTGCCCGCCGCAGGCGCCGGGGCCGGGACACGAGGAGTCTTCGATGGCGCGGAACTCCTGGGCCGAAATCTTCCCGGCATTGAAGGCCCCGACCGCCTCAAAGACATCCTGAATCGTCAGCCGACGTCCACCGTGCTCACCGTACATGATCGAGCCGCCGTAGAGCATCAGGCCCGGGACGTTGACGCGGACGAGCGCCATGACCGTTCCGGGGATCGTCTTGTCGCACCCGGACAGCGCGACCACGGCATCGAACATGTTGCCCCGGCTTACGAGCTCGATGGAGTCGGCAATGACCTCGCGACTGACGAGGGAGGCCTTCATCCCCTCGCTCCCCATGGTGATCCCGTCGGAGATGGAGACCGTATTGAACTCCAGGGGCGTCCCGCCCGCCGCACGGATGCCCTCTTTCACCTTGGCGGCCAGGCGGCGGAGGTGGTAGTTACACGGGCCGATCTCGATCCAGGTGTTGGCGACGCCCACGAGGGGCCGCTCCAGGTCCTGATCCTTGAAGCCGATCGCCTTGAGCATCGCCCGGGCCGGCGCCCGGTCGGGCCCCTCGGTAATGGCACGACTGCGCGCTTTCGGATCCACCTTCATGGCGCATTCCTCCCCGCGTTCCCCTCGCCTATCCCTCCCCATCTCCGAGAAGATCAAGAGCGGGGCTAGTATACCTCCTCACAATACCCCGTCAAGACAGGCTGGTCCCCTTCAGCTCCCCAGCCGGACCGAACCGGCGACGGCGGCCTGTCTCTCGCCCGCCACCTGGAGCGGCGGCACCGACGACCAGTCAAAGTCGATGCAGCGCCCCGGACCCAGCCGTTCGACGCGCTCACGGCATCCTGCGATACGCTTCAGAAATTCTTGCAGCTCCACCCCACAGTAGCGGGGGGTGTGGGGCGCCACCTTGGTCCACCCGTTTCGGAACATGCTCATGGCACCGCGGCAATTGTTTCGCTGCACGTGATAGAAGGCGACGCCGAGCTGGATGAGGCCCTGGAGAAATCGCCGCTCGGGCCCCCGCCAGTCCATCCAGATCGCCTCCAGCAGCTCATGGAACTCGAAGAAGAGGCGGTGTTGCCACAGGAGGGCCGCTTGCTGAAGCGCCCCTGGGAGCCCCGAGGGGTAGCTCCGGCGGTGTAGCTCCCTGAGGAATTCCCAATAGGCCGCCGCCCTGGCGCAGACGAGCGGAAGCTCTTTCCGGTATCGCGGGGCAATGACCACCTGTTCTCTATCGCCGGAATGAAAGAGGCCCGAGTCGGAGACGAGGCTTCGCCCCCAACCCTCCCCCGGGTCCCCACACCACCTGAGCTCCGTCCGGTGGCGCCCCACGAAGCGCGCCAGTCGGACAAAGGGCACGGCCGGGGGATCGCGCCCCTCGACCATCTGGCAGTATGCGCGAAGCCAGAACACGAGCAACGACCGGTCGCGGTGCCGGATGGCCTCCATCAAGAGCTCGGCCACTTTGTCGCGCAGCTCTGATCGCATCACGGGTGCCCCAAGAGTGCCAGCAGGCGGTCCACGTCGAGCGATGCTCTCACCCGGGAGAGGTCATACGAGGCCTCCGGAAAGTAGGGGACACGACCCAGGAGGGGTGTCGGGAGCCGCGCGGCGAGCGCCTCGAGGTTCGCCTCCTCGGCAGGGTCGGGCGGGCCGGTCGGACTATTCAGGACCACGCCGAGGATGGACAGCCTTTTCTGCCTGGCCCAATAACAGGTGAGGAGGGTGTGGTTGATCGTCCCCAGGGAGGTTCGCGTCACCACGAGGACCGGTATGCGGAGCTTTTGAATCAGGTGCGTGGTGTCGGCCGTGTCGGTGAGCGGAACCAGGAGTCCCCCCGCCCCCTCCACGAGCGTCAGTTGATGACGCGCGGCGAGATCCTGGAACCATCCGGTAATCCGGTCAAGGTCGATGGCGACGCCTGCCGCTTCCGCCGCCACCGACGGGGCAACCGGCATCTCGAGCGCATAGGGACAGATCTCATCCAGCCGATCGGTCGTTCCCGCTCGCTCCTTGAGGGTGAGCGCGTCCCGAGGCTCGAGCCGCCCATCCTGTCTGGGGCAGCCGGTCTCGACCGGCTTCATCACGCCCACATCGATGCCACGGGCTCGCAAAAGGCCCGCCAAGAGGCCCGCGACGAATGTTTTCCCCACGCCGGTGTCGGTCCCGGTGATGAAGAGACCCTTCCCCATGCTCCCCCGACCCATCTGTCAGCCGTCAGCCGTAAGGATAGGCCCGTTCCCCGACTGACGACAACAAGGACCTTGATGCAATCCTCAGGGAATCCCTCCTGCAAAGACCTGCTCCCGGTACGCGGCCCGAAGCGCGCCCGCCCGATCGAAGGGGGAACGCCCTGCAAAAACCCCGGCAATCTCCCTGACCGGCACGACCTCGATCACCGCATTGGAGAGGAGGATTTCCTCGGCCCCTTGCAAATCGGCCGCCGTCACCGGGCGCTCTTCTGCGATGAGACCGTGCCCTTTGGCGCAGGCAAGCACGACACCCCGCGCAATCCCCGGCAGGAGTCCTGCAGAGACCGGAGGCGTCACTAACGTCGCCTCACGAATGAGGAAGAGGTTCGCGGCCGTCGTCTCGGTGACCTCCGCCCGCTCGTTGAAAAACAGGGCATCGTCATACTCCTGAAGCCGGGCCCATTGCCGAGCGTAACTGTTCTCAAAGTAGTTGGTGGTCTTGAAGGCGAGCAGGGGGGAACCGGAGGAGCGGGCGAAGGGGGCTGTGATCAGGCGCACCCCTTCACCCTCACCCGTGCCGCTCAACGGGGCGGAGCGGGCGATCAACCGGGTCTCCGCCGGGCCCTCCTCTCCCCAGACCTCCAACGTGACCCGGAGGCGCGCCTCGGCCTCCTCAGAGACCATCTGCAGTTCCTCTTGGACGGCCCTCCTGAAGGCCGACGGCGAGAAGGGAAACCGAAAGAACTGTGCTCCGCGCGCCATCCGCCGGCAGTGCGCCTCGAGGAGAGGGACCTGGCGGCCCCGATACACCCGCAAGGTTTCGAAAAGCCCCTCGCCGTACAGCAACGTACGACTGATGCGCCCTTGGTGGTTCATGGTTCACGGCATACGGTCACGGTTCAGTGTTCACGGTTCACGGTAAGAGGCATCGCCCTCGGTGATCGTCTTGATCGCCCGGTGGACCACATGAATGAGGGTATCAATCTCGTCTGTGGTGACGGACAGGGGGGGCATCACGACGATGACGTCACCCAGGGATCGCATGATGACGCCATGTCGGCGCGCCTCCGTGATCACGCGGTGCCCCATCCTCCTCCCGGGCGGGTAACCGAGGCGAGCGGCCACGTCCTCGAACAGCTCGATGCCCCCCATCAATCCGACGTGACGGATCTCGCCCACGTGGCGTAAGGACCGGAGTCGCTCGAGGCCCACCTTGAGGAAGGCGATCTTGGGTTCCAGGTGCTTGAGGACCTGATCCCTCGCAAAGATCTCCAGGCTGGCCAGGGCGGCGGCGCAGCCCAAGGGGTTTCCCGTGTACGTGTGGCCGTGGTAAAAGGTCTTCTGCTGCTCCACCGCGCCCAGGAAGGCGTCGAAGATCTCTTGCGTGGCGAGGGTCGCAGCCAGGGGCAGGTACCCGCCCGTGAGGCCCTTGGCAATGGCGAGCAGATCCGGCACGACCCCCTCATGCTCGCAGGCGAACATCTTCCCAGTGCGACCGAACCCGGTGGCTACCTCATCCGCGATGAAGAGGATCTCGTGATCCCGACAGAGCTCCCAGACGGCTCGCGTGAAACCCGAAGGGTAGGGTCGCATCCCCGACGCCCCCTGAATCACCGGCTCCATGATGAGGCCCGCCACCTCAGGATGGCGGGCTTCAATCGTCCGCTGCGCTTCCTTGAGGGCCGCCTCTCTCTCCGCCGCGCTATAGGGGGCAGGCAGGGGAAAGGCCTCGAAGAGGAGGGGCTTATAGAGGTGGTGGAACAGGTCGATGCCTCCCACGCTCACGGCCCCCAGGGTATCCCCATGATACCCCCCCGTGAAGTAGAGAAAGGTGGTCTTCCCTCGGAACCTCTCCGGGCCTTTCTGCCGCCAATACTGAAACGCCATCTTCAGGGCAATCTCCACCGCCGTCGCCCCGTTGTCGGAGTAGAAGACCTTGGTGAGGCCGGGCGGGGCGATCTCGACCAACCGTTCTGCCAGGAGAATCGCGGGAGGGTGGGAGAGGCCGAGGAGGGTCGAGTGGGCGATCCGCCCAAGCTGTGCGATGATCGCCTCATCGATCTCGCGCCGGTTGTGCCCGTGCACGTTACACCAGAGGGAGGACACACCATCGAGGTAGCGGTTACCATCGACATCGATGAGATAGTTGCCCTCCCCCCGGTCGATGATCAACGCCTCTTCGGCAAACCATTCCTGCATTTGGGTAAAGGGGTGCCACAGATGCCGGTAATCCTTCTGCTGCAAGATCGCTTTGGAGATCACGGGCGACCCCTGCCTGGCGGGCCAGAAAGGTTTATCGTAACCGTACGATACCGGGGCGGCTCGTCCGCGTCAAGGGTCGCTCCGCCTCACCAAGAGACCTTCCTCTTGACATTTATCGTTGAAACGAATATATTCTTCATACCATGGCTGGACGGCTGCAGGCAGAGATCAAACAAAAGAAGCCCTTCCGGACGCTGGAGCAAGAGGCGTTTCTGAACCTCTTGCGGACCACCGATGCGTTGTTGCGCGGCCAGGCAAAGGTCCTGAAGTCGGTCGGACTTTCACACCCCCAGTACAACGTGCTCCGCATCCTGCGGGGCGCCGGTCCCCACGGGCTCGCCTGCCGGGAAGTGTGCGAACGCCTGATCACCCGTGACCCCGACGTCACCCGCCTCCTTGATCGGCTCGAGGCCCGCGGACTCATCGCGCGGGAGCGCAACAGGAAGGATCGGAGGGTCGTCATGGTTCGGATCACGGAAGGGGGGCTCCGCCTCCTGAGGCGCCTCGACGCTCCGATCGTTCATCTGCACACGCAGCACCTGGGGCACCTGGGGACGAAGCGGCTCCAGGCGCTGGTCGAACTCCTGGAGCTCGCGCGCGAGAAGACCGCTTGATTGAGCAGGGAATCAGCCCGCTGTCATAGCAAAGGTAACGCGCGTGATCAAAATCATCCAATCCAAAGAGCGGCACCACAGAGACCTCGGGTGGCTCTCCACCTACTGGCACTTCTCCTTTGATGATTACTACGACCCCGCCAACATGAACTGGGGGGCGCTCCGTGTCGTCAACGACGACATCATCCAGCCAGGGCAGGGATTCGGTGCCCACCCGCACCGCGATATGGAGATCGTCACCTATGTTCTGGATGGAGAGCTGGAACACCAGGATAACCAGGGAAACCGCGGGGTCATCCGTGCCGGCGAGGTCCAGGGGATGTCCGCCGGCACCGGGATCGTCCACGCCGAGTATAACCACTCCACAGAGCGTCCCGTTCACCTGCTTCAGCTCTGGATCACGCCCCGGACGAAGGGCCTTCCCCCTCAATGGGAGCAGCGTCGCTTCACGGTCGAAGAGCGAGGCGGAAAGCTCCTGCCGGTTGTGTCTGGGGGCAACGTTGCGGAAACACTGACCATCGACCAAGACGCAGTCATCTACGTGTCGAGCTTGCGGGCGGGACAGGAAGTGACCCACAAGAGTCGACCGAGTCGCAAGGCTTACCTCTTTGTGATTACCGGTAGCCTCACGGTGAACGGTACCCCCCTCGCGGCAGGGGACCAGGCCCGAATTGCCGACGAACCGGAGCTGGCGCTCCAGGCCACGGAAGCCGCGGCGCTGATCTTCCTGGACCTACCGTAGCGACCATGCTTTAGTCTTCGCACATTGAGCCAAACAGCAAGGAGGAACACACATGAAACCGAACATCGGACTGGCCGACAAGGAGCGTGAAGGCGTCGTAAAGATTCTCAATACGGTCCTCGCCGACGAATATGTGCTGAACACGAAGACGAAAAACTACCTCCTCGCCGACCACGAGGCACTGATTCGGGCGCTGCGCGTGGACCTCGAGACCTGTGCGGACCGCTACCACGACATCGGCACGAACGACTTCCTGACCGGCTTGATGGAGAAGCACGAAAAAATGGCCTGGATGTTGCGGGCATATGTAGAGGGCAAATCGGTGTGACCGCCATGATCAGCGAGGAAAATCAACGATGCAGAAACTCGCCGAGACTACACACGAGATTCACGGGCTGCTGCGGGAGCGCTGGAGCCCGCGCGCCTTCGCCGACCGCGTGGTTGAACCGGACAAGCTCCGCAGCCTTCTGGAGGCCGCTCGATGGGCGCCGTCCTCCTACAACGAGCAACCGTGGAGCTTCATCGTCGCCACCAAGGGGCATGCAGGTGAATACGAGCGCTTGCTGAGTTGTCTCGTCGAAGGCAACGTCCGATGGGCCCAGCATGCGCCGGTCCTCATGCTCTCGGTGGCCAGGCTGGCCTTTGAGAGAAACCGGAAGCCGAATCGACACGCCTTTCATGACGTCGGTCTGGCGGTCGAAAACTTGGTAATCCAGGGGATGGCCCTCGGCCTCTTCGTCCACCAGATGGCCGGATTCCACGTGGACAGGGCGCGGGAGGTGTACGGGATCCCCGAGGGCTACGAGCCGGTCGCGGTGATGGCGATCGGCTATCTCGACGATCCGGGCCGGTTGCCAGATGACCTGCGTGAGCGCGAGCTGGCCCCGCGCACCCGCAAGCCCCTGGACTCCTTTGTCTTCAGCGGTCAGTGGGGCCAACCCTCGCCCCTCGTCCATGGAAAGGCTCGATGAAATAGTATGCCGATGCGACAGTAGCGCCGTTGGCGCACTGATCCTGCTTGTCCCACGTTGGGACATCCTACAAGGAGGAATATGAGATGCGATATCAACGACCTCCCACCATGGCTCTCCTCGCGCTGTGTCTCTTGGTCGCGCTGCCCGTCAATGCGCAGACCGTCACAACGGTGCCGGACCTTGACGTCCCATTTGTCCCCACTCCGATGCTTGTCGTCACCGAGATGTTGCAGGTGGCCAACGTGAACGCGAACGACGTGCTGTACGACCTCGGCTCCGGCGACGGGCGGATCGTTATCGCCGCTGCCCAGCACTTCGGTACCCGCGGAGTCGGCATCGACCTCGACCCGCAGCGCGTCCAGGAAGCGAACGATAACGCACGGCAGGCCGGCGTCACAGACCGCGTGCAGTTCCTGCAAGGAGACATCTTCCAGGCCGACCTTCGCGAGGCGACCGTGGTGACGCTGTATTTGCTGCCGTCCGTGAACATGAAGCTGCGACCCAAGCTCTTGAGCGAGCTGCGGTCAGGGACCCGAGTCGTGTCGCACAACTACGACATGGGCGACTGGAAACCGGAGAAGACGATCAGGGTGACGGTGTCGGGCGGCCAGCACACGGTCTACTACTGGATCGTCCCGCCTCGCGACGGCCGTTGAGGAGCCAGGATCATGCGAGCTGCAGTGGTTCCCACTGTTCACGGGAAATGGGAAGTGAAGGAGGTTCCAACGCCGGAACCGGGCCCCAATCAGGTCTTGATCAAGATCCGCGGCAGCGGGATCTGTTACACAGACGTGCATCAGACCAGGGGCGAGCTGCCGGGAGACTTCCCCCGCATCCTGGGACACGAACCGGTGGGGGAGATCGTCGCCGTCGGTCCGGGTGTCACCATGCGGCGCGTGGGCGATCGCGTGGGGGTGCCCTGGCTGCAAGCCGCATGTGGGCGCTGCGAGTGGTGTCTCCGCGGCACACCCATGTTCTGCGCGCAGCAAGCGGGCACGAGCGGGGAGATGTCAGGCGGCCACGCCGAATTCATGCTGGCCTATGCGAACGCCGCCGTGCTTCTACCCGAGGGGCTTTCCTACGAGCAGGCCGCACCCATCCTGTGTGCCGGCTATACGGTGTGGTCTGGTTTGCGGATTGCTGAGCCCAAACCGCACGAGCGCATCGCCGTGGTCGGCATCGGTGGCCTGGGCCACCTCGCGGTGCAGTACGCGAAGGCCGCCGGCTTCACCACGATCGCGGTTTCCCGGTCGCCCGACAAGGATCGGTCCATCCGCCAGCTAGGGGCCGATGAGATCGTCCGCGATGGGCAGGGCCTGGCCGGTATCGGGGGTGCCGACGTGATCCTCGGCACCAGTAACTCGAACGACGCCATGGCCGACAGCATCCAAGGACTACGCCCTGACGGGCGTTTCGTTCTGATGGGCTACGAGGCCAAACCCTTTCCGGTCCCACCAGCCGACGCCATCTTGAAGCGCCTTCGGATCATCGGCTCACAGCAAAACGGGATGGAGTTCCTTTACGAGGCCCTTGACTATGCCGCACAGGGCAAGGTAAAGGTCATTACCGAAACCTACCGACTCGACGAAATCACCAAGGCCTACGAGCGTGTTGCTGAAGGCAAGGTTCGCTTCCGCGCGGTGATTACAACCCCGTAAGAAATGACTGGGGAGAAGAGGATGAACATCGGGATTGTTGGCTCAGGCAATGTGGGCAGCACGCTGGGAAAGGCCTGGGCGAGGCGTGGCCACAAGATTCTCTTCAGCTACTCGCGGGACCCCAAAAAACTGGAGAGTCTCGCCACGTTGGCCGGCCCCAACACTCGGGCGGGTTCCCCTGCCGAGGCTGTGCAGTTCGGCGAGGTTATCCTTTTCGCTCCTCCTTGGCCCTCTGTGGACCACGCCCTCAAAGCGGCTGGCCCGTTGTCGGGCAAGATTCTGATCGACTGCACGAATCCGCTCAAGCAAGATTTGGGCGGCCTGGAGATCGGTCACACCACGTCTGCCGCCGAAGAGATTGCCAAGAAGACACCGGGCGCTCGCATCGTGAAGGCGTTCAATATGACCGGCGCCGAAAACATGGCGAGTCCACACTTCGGCGCCGAGCAGGCTACGATGTTTATCTGCGGCGATGACGCTGCAGCCAAGACTGCCGTTGCGAGACTCACCCAAGAGCTCGGCTTCGAGGCTGTGGATGCTGGTCCCTTGCAGGCGGCGCGCCTGCTCGAGCCACTAGCCATGCTCTGGATTCATCTCGCATATGCGCAAAAGATGGGTTCGGGCATCGGCTTCAAGTTGCTGCGGCGTTGAGTCCCGCCCTTGACCCCCAACACCGGATGGGAAAGGAGGAATCAGGGTTTGGACGAGGAACTACGCAGCCTGATGCCCAAGACGGAGTTCACACGGCGAGAGTTTGTCATGACCACACTGGCTGTCGGCTTCGCGCTCGCCGTACGCCCTGTATCAGCACAGACGATCACCACCGATACCAGCGGGTTGATCGCGGGTGAGGTGAAGATTCCGACCGCCGATGGCCAGATCCCGGTCTACCGGGCGATGCCGGCCACCGGAACTGCGTTCCCCGTGGTCCTGGTCGTGCAGGAAATATTCGGCGTTCACGAACACATCAAGGATATCTGTCGCCGATTTGCGAAGATGGGTTACTTCGCTGTCTCCCCCGAGCTCTTCGCCCGCCAGGGGGATGTGTCGGGAATATCCGAGAGCAAGGAGATTTTCGCGAAAGTGGTCTCGAAGGTCCCCGACGCGCAGGTGATGGCGGACCTCGACGCCACCGTCGCGTGGGCCAAGGCGGGCGGCAAAGGGAACATCGCGAAGCTCGGCATCACCGGGTTCTGCTGGGGCGGGAGGATCGTCTGGCTGTATGCCGCCCACAACCCCCAGCTCAAAGCCGGCGTGGCCTGGTACGGCCGGCTCACCGGCAATCGCACGGAACTGCAGCCCCAGTATCCGATCGACGTCGTCGGCGCGCTCAAGGCCCCCGTCCTCGGCCTGTACGGAGGCGATGATCCGGGCATCCCGCTCGATACCGTCGAGGAGATGCGCAAGACCCTGAAGTCGGCGGGGAGTCCGTCAGAGATCATCGTCTACCCCGGAGCACCCCACGCCTTCTACGCCGACTACCGGCCCAGCTACCGGAGGGAACCGGCCGAAGATGGATGGAAGCGCTTGCAGGAGTGGCTTAAGAAGCATGGTGCAGTTTAGCCCGACGCTGTCGCTTTGAGACTCCAAGGGAAGCGGCCGACACTCGGTGAATCCAACGGGGAGCGCCGGACATCAAAAGAAGAAACGTCCCATTCTGACAAGGAGGAGCAAACATGGCTGAGTTGATTCACGTCTCCAAGGTGAAAATCATCAAGGATAAGGGTCCCCTCCGCCGGGCCTACATCGAGAACTTTCCCGAGCCGGTCCGCTACGGCGTCCACGGGGGGATCAAGAAATTCTACGGGGTGGAGCCGCCGGAGGACGTGCCCACGACCCTCGACCACATCATCGCCGCGGTGGCCGGCTGAATGACCGGCACGCTGGCCGGGGCGCTAGCGGCACGCAAGATTCCGACACAGCCGGACAAGTTGTCCTCGGAGGTGGAGGGCTTCATCGAGAATGTAGACGGCAAACCTCTGATCACGCGGATCAAGGTCCACTATCACGTGAAGGTTCCCCAGGGAAAGCGTGAGGAGGCCCTGCGTGCGATCGAGATCCACGAGAAAGGCTGTCCGGCCTCGCAGTCCGTGCAGCGGGGCATCGCGATCGAATGGGACGGCGCGGTGGTCGAAGAGTAGCGCACTTGCGCCGCTGCTCCTCCTTGCCTTCGCGAGTCCCGCGACAACCGATGAGAGTGATGCGCTTTGGGGGCTGCTACAGGGTGGGGGGCAGGTGGTGAGCGGCGCCTTCCGGGTGGCCGGTCGCCTAACGCCAGAACCGGGATGCACAGGCCCCAACGGCTGCTAGAATCGTTGCTCGTGTCCATCATTCCGTGGGCTGCCGTCATTACCTGCGGACGTATTACTGACCTCGCAGGCTCGCAAGAGCGAAGGAGGGGACCGTTGCGATGAGTGAGGCACTGGAGTTCCTGATCCGGCACGGGTACTCGGTCCTGTTCGCGGTGGTGTTCGTCGAGCAGGTCGGTTTGCCCATCCCCGCCGCCCCATTGATGCTCGCCGCCGGAGCCCTTGCCGGCGCCGAGCAATTAAGCTTCGCCCTCGCCATCGGCGTGGGGTCCCTGGCGACGCTGCTCGCCGACACGATCTGGTACGAGCTGGGTCGCCGACGCGGCAGCAGGGTCTTGCAGCTCCTCTGCCGGATCGCCCTCGAGCCGGACTCATGCGTTCGCCGGACGGAAGATTTCTTCGTCCGGCATGGCGCCCGCTCGCTGATCGTGGCTAAGTTCGTCCCTGGATTGAGCACGGTGGCACCGCCCCTGGCGGGGATTTTCCGCATGCGGCTCCCGCGCTTTCTGCTCTTCGACGCGTTGGGGGCATTGATTTGGGTGGGCGCGTATACGGGGCTCGGCTTCGTCTTTAGTGATCAAATCGAGCGGGTTGCAGCCCACGCTGCGGAGCTCGGCGCCCGGCTCGTATTGATTCTCGTGGTCGCCCTGACGGGGTACATCGGCTGGAAGTATGTGCAGCGGCGTCGGTTTGTGCGCCGGCTGCGGATCGACCGGATCACCCCGGAGGAACTCAAACGCAAGCTCGATGCCGGCGAAGATCTGGTGGTCGTGGATCTGCGTCACTCGCTCGACTTCGAGGCAGAGCCAGCGACCATTCCCGGCGCCATCCAGCTCTCGCCGGATCAACTCGAGCAGCGCCACCAGGAAATCCCGCGCAACCGCGAGCTCGTCCTGTACTGCACGTGACCCAGCGAGGCCTCGAGCGCCCGGGTGGCGCTTCTGTTACGGCGGCGAGGGATCACGCGCGTCCGACCACTCGCCGGTGGCTTTGACGCCTGGCGCGAACGGGGCTTTGCCGTCGAGTCCCGGGGCAGTCCCGCGTCTCCGATGGGCATGAGCGCCAGCGCGTCGTAGTTGCCCTTTCGCTCACTCACAACACGGCGATGCCCGCGACTTCGCCTGCCGCTCTCTCTCCACGGAGCGACCCAGTTTTTGGATCTGCTGCCGAAAGTGGTCGCGCCAGCTTTCGGGCAAGGCCTCGACCTGGATCGCGCGATGCAACAGGTCCAGGTTGTCCCTTTCATTCACGTATAAGCGGGTGATGTCGGCCACTGTGACGTCGTTTCCGTCGCGACCGATGAGATCCACGCTGTCTCCGGCTCCCACCTCACCTTCTTGCAAGACCGCCACATAAAAGCCGGTCCGACCACTTCTCAGAAACCGCTTGATGATGTCCTCCCGCCCGAACTTAATCCCCAGTTTGTAGCAGGGCATCCGCGGTTCAGTCACCATCACTTCGGCTGAGCCGATGCGAAGCCGATCTCCAATGCTGACGGCATCCTCCAGCAATCCTTCGGTGGTCAGATTTTCGCCGAACATGCCCCAGGGCAGCTTCATCTCAGGCAATTCCCCCCGCCAATAGTCATAATGCTGGACCGGGTACACATACACCGCCTTGCTGGGTCCACCGTGGACGGACAAGTCCGCCTGTCGGTCCCCGTCCAGATTCAGCCTCCGCATCATCACGCGCCCGGTGATGGGTTCTTTAAGGATCCCGGTGGTGACTCTCTTACCCTTCCAGATCACTTCCCGCGGCAGTCCCACGTTGACGGAAACAATCTTCATGGTTCACATCCCCCTGGTGCCTGAGGCACTGCTGGAATCCGACGTAACTCACCTTGACGTATAATAGACGAACAGTGGGGCGTGATGGTTTCAGGGCTTTGGAGTCACTTGCCAGGAGATCCGCGATGCGTATTGCCTTCGTCTATCACAGCCTTTGCCCCTCTGAGTTGCGGGCGCGGGGCACGCTCCAGTTCTAGGCACAAACCCCCGACGGTCTATCCGTCGCGAGCGCGCTGCATCGCAGCGTAGAGATGATGCGCCTCGTGTAGCAGGAAGAACTCGATCCACTCCGGAATCGTCATGCCACCGAGCGCGGAATGGACACCGATCCGGTTGAGGCGGTCCAGGGAGAGCGGTGTGACGACCCGGACGAGCTCATCTCGTAGCGCCATCAGCCGCTGCACGACCTCCTCGGTTGACATCCTCACCCACTGCGGCCACTCCGGGTCATCCTCGGCTGTGTACCGGGGAAGCTGTGGCCGCTCCTCGCTCAGGATCCGGCGAATTCGCTCGAGATAGATTTCGTGAATCCGAGCGAGGTGCGCGAGATTCTCGTGGGCCGACCACTTGCCTGATGCCGGACGCCGGTTGATCACCGCAGCATCCCTCCCGCCCAGTACGACTTGAAGGCATTCGAGTTGCGTCGTCAATCGCCACCTAGTGGATTGACTGAGCATTGCACGTTCCCCCTCGCACGAACTCCCGTTCAGAGTCTCTGCGCGAATGAGTCCCCGCCCTGCGCGGATGTGCTTGCGAGGCCGGCCAACAACGACCGCTCAGAGGGGGGCGAACTCGCGGAAGGCTTTTTCAACGGCCTCGAGCGCCCGGTCCAGATCGGCCCGCGTGTGCGCGGCGGTGACGGTGAAGCGGAGCCGGCTGGTCCCGGGAGGGACGGTCGGGGGCCGGATCCCCTGGCAGAAGACGCCAAGCTCCAGCAGCCGCTCGCAGAGCGCCATCGTCCGCTGCCGGTCATAGGTCATGACGGGAAGGATATGGGTCGCACTGGGCTCTGTGGAGAGGCCCAGACGGTGCAGACCTTCTCGGAAATGACGGAGGTTTTCCCAGAGCCTCTGCCGATGCGCCGGCTCCTCATCCAGGACGTCCAGGGTGGCGAGGGCGGCGGCCAGGGCCGACGGGGCCAGGGCACAGGTAAAGATAAAACTCCGCGATCGATTGATGAGATATTCCCGCAGGCTCCGGCTGCCCACGACATAGGCCCCGAAGCTCCCCAACGCCTTGCCCAGGGTGCCGATCTCGATATCGACCGCATCGGGATCGTCCAGACCGAAGTGCTCCGCCGTGCCCCCTCCCCGCTCGCCCAGGATTCCGGTCCCGTGCGCATCATCAAGCATGAGCAGTGCGTCGTAATCTTTGGACAACTTGACGAGATCGGGAAGGGGTGTCAGATCTCCGTCCATGCTGTAGACCCCGTCAACCGCGATGAGCCTCCGCCGAAACCCGGTGTCTGACTTCAATAGGTCTTCCAGGGCATCGACGTCATTGTGGGGAAAGATCTTCACCGTCGCCCGGCTCAAGCGGCAGCCGTCGACGATGCTTGCGTGACTCAGCGCGTCGGTATAGACCACGTCCCCGTCGCCCACCACCGCCGAGATGACCCCCAGGTTCGCCATGTAGCCGGTGCTGAAGACGAGCGCGGCCTCACGCCTCTTGAAAACGGCCAATCGCTCTTCCAGGATGCGGTAGAGCTCATTATTGCCGGCGATGAGTCGAGAAGCGGCGGAGCAAACGCCGAGGCGCTCGGTGGCCTCGATCGCGGCCGCCTTCAACCGCGGGTGGGTCGCCAGACCCAGGTAGTTACTGCTACAGAGGACGATCACCTCGCGGCCATCGACCCGCATCCGCGCCTCAGGCGGCCCCTCCATGGCCCGGAGCCACCGGTAAGAGTCCTTGCGCTTCAAGCGCTCGAGTTCGCGACCGAAGAAATCCTGCATGGTCATGTCGCCCTTCCGCCTCTCTCGTTGGCCGATCCCCAACGCACGAAGCAGGCTCGGTATACCACATCGGGAATCGCTGAACAATGCCTGTGGGCTCTCAAATGGACTATCGACTACCAGCGGGATTCTGGGGGGGTGGCCTCCCCATAGCTCAGGGATATGGGTTCTGATCCATAATGGAATTTTGTGGAATAATTTGTAATTATTAGTAATGTTTATTGACTTTTTTCCAAATTAGGGATAAATCTCGATCACCCGAGGGGAGAAAGATGACCGAACTCATGAACACCAAAGAAGTTGCTGCCTATCTCGGGATCCACGAGAAGAAGGTCTACTATCTGGCCAAAGCTGGCAGAATCCCGTGTACCCGGGTGACCGGGAAATGGATCTTTCCGAAGGCGCTCATCGACCAGTGGATCGAGGACAGTGCGAAGGGTCCAGGGTGGCGGCGGAAGGAAGAGGAACGGCCCTTCCTGCTGGCGGCTGGCAGCGACGACCCGAGTCTTGGCATCCTGACAGAGCTCTACGCCAGGCGGCGGGCTTGCCCCTCCTTTTTCCTCGCCACGGTCGGCAGTAGCGCCGGCCTCGTCGCCCTTCGAGACGGCGTCGCAGATCTTGCCCTGGCCCATGTGCGCCACCCAGAGACCGGTGAATACAACCTCCCATACCTTGGGAGCACCATTCCCTCCGGCGCTGCAGTCGTCCCCCTATTCCACCGGGAGCTGGGCCTCGTCACGCGGCCCGGAAACCCCTTTAGGCTTCGGTCGGTGGCCGATCTGACCCGCGGCGGCCTCCGGTTCGTCAACCGCCAAGACGGATCGGGAACCCGCATTTTCGTCGACCAAGAGCTGGCGCGGCTCGGCATCGACCCCGAACAGATCACCGGATACCAGGTGGCGGTCCCTACCCACCTCGCGGTGGGGTTGAAGATACTCCGAGGAGAGGGTGATGCCGGGCTCGCGACACACGCCGCCGCGCGCCTCCTCGACCTCGAGTTTATCCCCCTCACCAGGGAGCGCTTCGACATCCTGGTGCCGAAGGAGCGTTTCTTCTCCCGCGGCATCCAGGTCCTCTTGGAGGTTGCCGGCTCGCGAGAATTCCGGACCCGGGTGGACGCACTGGGTGGCTACGATACGACCGAATCCGGCCGCATCCTCGCCACGGCCTAGTGAGAGGGAACAGAGGTGATGATTGCCGAAGCGCAGTCTCGCCCGAAGGAGCAGCTGCCATGCGTCGACCGATGGCACGACGGGCGGTCATCGCCGCTCTGACAGGCCTCTTGACCTTTCCTCTATCGGGCCGCGCAGCCGACCCTGTAAATCCCACCGTGATCCTCGCCACAACCACTAGCACGCGGGACTCCGGACTCCTCGACGTCCTGCTCCCGGTCTTTGAGAAAAAAACCGGCTACCTCGTGAAGACGGTCGCAGTCGGGACGGGCCAGGCGCTGACGATGGGCAAGCGGGGGGATGCGGACATCGTGATGACGCACGCCCCGGAGGCTGAAAAGCCCCTCGTGGATGAGGGGTGGCTCACGCATCGTGTGCAGTTCATGCACAACGACTACGTCCTGGTTGGGCCGAGCCATGATCCAGCGAAGATCGCTCGGGCGAAGAGCGCCGCGGATGCCCTACGGCAGATCGCCGAGGTCAAGGCGACCTTCGTCTCCCGAGGGGACGATTCGGGCACCCACAAGCAGGAAAAGGTCCTGTGGAAGGCCACCGGGCTGACACCTGGAGGGAGCTGGTACGTGGAGGCCGGCCAGGGGATAGGGGCGACCCTCCGCATCGCCAGCGAGAAGCAGGCCTACACGCTCACCGACCGATCCACCTTCCTGAGCCTCCAGAAGACCCTCACCTCAAAGATTCTCTCCGAAGGCGATCCGCTGCTGCTCAACAAGTACAGCGTGATGCTGGTCAACCCGACTAAGCATTCCAAGGTGAACGGGGAGGGGGCTAAGGCGCTCCACAAATGGCTGCTGACCGACGGGGCGCGGACGATGATCCGGGACCACGGCAAGGACCGGTTCGGGCAGCCCCTGTTCTTCCTCGATCCGGTGAAGCCGGAATGAGGGGCATCTCGTCCGGCCACCGCGCGGTGGCGCGAAGCGCTTGAATTCACCGGGGCGACGGAGTAGGCTGGGGAGGTGATGATCGCCACGCCATAGCGTTAGCCCTCCAGGAAGGATAGATCTCGGGCATGCCGGGACCCACCTTGCGCGCGTTGGTTCTTGCCGCCTCGACCCTTGGCCTGGCGATGCCCCTTGGCACCTGGGCAGCCGAACCGGCGAACAGGATCATCGTCCTGGCGACGGGTCATACCCTCCGGGACTCCGGGCTCCTCGATGTCCTCATCCCTGTTTTTGAAAAGAAGACCGGCTACATCGTCCGACCCATCGCGGTCGGGACGGGCCAGGCGCTCACGATGGGCAAGCGCGGAGATGCGGACATCCTGCTCACTCACGACCCGGAAGCTGAGGCGCCTCTCGTGAAGGAGGGCTATCTCATCAACCGGCGACAATTCATGCACAACGACTTTATTATCGTCGGGCCGACCCAGGACCCGGCGAGGGTGGCGCGGACCAAGAGCGCGGCGACTGCCTTCAGACAAATCGCCGAGGCGAAGGTAACCTTTGTATCCCGCGGGGACGACTCCGGCACCCACAAGCGGGAGCAGGCGCTCTGGAAGGCCACGGGTCTCAGCCCCACACGGATTTGGTACGTGGAGGCAGGCCAGGGGATGGGGGCGACGCTCGGCATCGCCAGCCAGAAACAGGCCTATACCTTCACTGACCGCGCCACCTTCCTGAACCTCCAGAAGACGCTCGGGCTCGAGATCCTTCTGGAGGGGGACCCGGTGCTTCTCAACCTCTACAGTGTCATGGAGGTCAACCCCGCGAAACGTCCCAAGGCGAACCACGCCGGGGCACGCGCCTTCAGCGGCTTCCTGATTTCGGAAGAAGGGCGGGCCTTGATCAAGGATTTCGGCAAGGACCGGTTCGGTCAGGCCCTCTATTTCCTTGATCCCGTCAAGTGAGGAGAGACGGGCACCTATGGAGCTGATGCTGGAAGGCATCGTCAAGGCTTTTCAACTCGTCTTCGGCGGGGAAGCGGAGGTCTGGACGATCACGTGGCTGTCGCTCACGGTCTCGGGCACCGCGACACTGATCGCGCTCATCCTCGGCATTCCGCTCGGCATTGCCCTGGCAATGACCCGGTTCCCCGGGCGCGGGGTGGCGGTGGCGCTGGTCAACACCGGGATGGGGCTCCCGCCTGTCGTGGTCGGACTCTTCATCAGCATCATGCTCTGGCGTAGCGGGCCGCTCGGCTTCCTCAACCTGATCTACACGCCGACCGCCATGGTCATCGCCCAGGTCGTCATCGCGTTTCCGATCGTCGCCGGCCTCACCATGGCTGCCTTTCAGACCTTGAATCCCCGTCTGAGGTTGCAACTCCTGGGCATCGGCGCGTCCAAACTTCAACTCCTCTGGCTCCTGTGCAAGGAGGCCAGGCTTCCCCTCCTCGCCGCCGTCATGGCTGGGTTCGGCGGCGTCATTTCGGAGGTGGGCTCGGTCATCATGGTGGGGGGCAACATCAAAGGGCAAACCCGCGTCCTTACCACCGCCACGGTCCTGGAAACGTCCATGGGCAATTTCGGGACGGCGATTGCGCTCGGCGTGATCCTCCTCACCCTGGCCTTCGGCGTGAACTTCATCCTCACCCGGATTCAGCAACGAGAGCAGGTCCGATGGCCGAGGCCCTCCTGACCCTCGAGGATATCCTCACGCAGTACGGGGACGTTCCCATCCTGGAGGTCCCCTCGCTCGAGGTTCACGTCGGTGAAGTTCTGGCCGTCATCGGACCCAACGGCGCTGGGAAATCGACGCTCCTCCGTATCATGGGACTGTTGGAGCAGCCCGCCCGGGGGAAAGTCGCTTTCCGTGGGCAGGAGGCCACCCGGGAAAACGCCCTGAACCTCAGGCGCCGCATGGCCAGCGTCTTCCAAGAGCCGCTTCTCGTGAACGCCTCCGTCTACGAGAACGCTGCTCTTGGTCTCAAGCTCCGAGGCCTGGATCGACGAACCATCGAGCAACAGGTCCGGCCCTGGCTCGAGCGGCTCGGGATTGCGCATCTCGCCGGCCGAGCGGGCCGAAGCCTCTCCGGAGGCGAGGCCCAGCGGACCAGCCTCGCCCGCGCGCTGGCCCTGGCCCCGGAACTCCTCCTGCTGGACGAACCGTTCTCCGCGCTCGACCCGCCGACCCGAGAGGGGCTCCTCCTCGACCTGGAAACGATCCTTCGGGAGACCAGGATCACCACGGTGTTCGTCACGCACGAGCGTAGTGAGGCTTCCATCCTCGGCGATCGGGTGGCGGTCCTGATGCAGGGCAAGTTCCGTCAGGTCGGCCCGTCTATCGAAGTCTTCACCCAACCGGTGACCGAGGACGTGGCGCAATTTGTGGGTGTCGAAACGCAGCTCCCCGGGCTCGTCCACTCGGTGACCGACGGGTTGGCGCGTGTGCGCTTCCCCGGAGGCGAGGCCGATGTCGCCGGGGATTTTTGCGCCGGCGAGCGAGTGCTCCTGTGCCTGCGCCCTGAAGACATCACCCTCAGCCCGCCCGGGTCCGAAGCGCTCAGGTCGAGCGCCCGGAATCGGCTCGCAGGCGCCGTGGTGAAGGTCACCCCGTGGGGATCCCACTTTCGGGTCGTGGTGGACTGTGACGGGAGCCGCCTCGTTGCCTTGATCACGCGACCCTCCTTTACCGACCTGGGACTGGCCGAGGCAAAGCCGGTGGTCGCCTCGTTCAAGGCCACCGCCGTTCACGTGATCCGGCTGCGGTGATCAACGCCCACCCTCACGCATTTTTCTTCTTGACTTTCCCGGCGGTTTTCACTAGCCTACTGCCCTGGTCTGTACGTGACACACGCCGTAGGGGATATGACTCAGGTCGGACGCTTT
>Ga0209320_10000295_pt1 | contig 26111 bp, 24 predicted proteins | sample Rifsed13ft4_FD_184008 | JGI IMG/M metagenome (GOLD analysis project Ga0209320, IMG submission 184008) | Soil microbial communities from Rifle, Colorado, USA - sediment 13ft 4 (version 2) | ecosystem: Environmental > Terrestrial > Deep subsurface > Rock core/Sediment | place: Rifle, Colorado... | reverse complement strand
TGATGAAGAAATGATGGGAAAAAAGAATGTTAAAAGTGCTAGGAAAAATTTCATTTACAGGTTAAACTATCTATAAAATTTACTTGCAAATATAACCAAAATGTTGCTATAAAAGTTTCTTAATTACTAACCCAGTACCTTTACACACCTTTATTCTTTCGCGAGGAACCAGGTTGGTCCAAAGCAAAACTAAAAAATAAAACATTAATCATTATTGAACTCGCTCTAAACGAGTATTTTTTGTATTAGTCATTGTGAGCGGAGCGAAGTAATCGTACTAATTTTGCCCAAAATTAACAGATTGCTTCGTCATCCGTTATCCAACGGATTCCTCGCAATGATATGAACAACCTTTTTAGACCAGACTTATTATTTATAGCATTTTATGTTTATTCTCAAATCATAAATTCTTTCAGTAAGAAATGTTTTAGAAGAAAATATAAAAGTGAAGTTGAAGTATTACGCTGATTTTAAAAATTAAATAGCTTAAGTTTGATTATCCAGAATAAAATATTTCGAGCAAATCATGTTAAGACTTCTTTTAAGCATTATCTTTTCACTAATTCTAATTAAAAATTTTTATGCACAGCAAAACAATAATGAATTTAGAGCCAACTGGGTAATAACCTGGGAATATATTTCATCTTCAAGTTCAGTAGAGCAGAACAAGGCGAGAATCAGGCAAATTTTAGATGAGCACAAAGCTGGAAATTTTACTTCAGTTTTGTGGCAAGTAAGACAATCAGGAACAGCATATTACAATTCATCTTATGAACCATATGGTTATTATGCTGGTGGAAGCGATCCGGGATTTGACCCAACTGCTTATGCAATTGAGGAAACTCATAAACGCGGATTAGAATTTCACGCATGGTTTAATGTTTTTTCAGCAAGCAGTACGGCACCTGGAACTCCTGCACAGTTACATCCGGAATGGATTTGCCGTGATCAAAGTGGCAGTCCGATGACCAGTTCAATTGCACTTTCACCAGGATTACAATCTGTGAGAGATTATACAAAAAACGTTGCAATGGAAATCGTCAGAAAATATGACATTGATGGACTGCATCTCGACTACGCTCGCTGGAACGAATTCACAAGCTCTGCAGTATCCAAAAAGTTTGAAAAACTTCAAGAAGAAAAAAAATTGCTTGATGGCGATATTACGGATGCACAAATAGAAGAACTAACCAACAATCTGGCTGGAAGATATTTATACGACACAGAGCATCCTTACTCGGCAGGCATTCCCTTAGGATTTTCTTCCTGGGAAGAATGGTGGCGTTGGTCAGTAACAGAATTTGTAAAGACGTTGCACGATTCAATTCAAGTAGTAAAACCGCATGTTAGATTATCTGTTGCCGCACTTGGAAAATATAATTGGAGCGGCTGGAATGGATATTATACCGTGTTTCAAGACGCGGCCCTTTGGTTTAATCAGGGATATATTGAACAAATTTCAGCAATGCATTATCACTGGACAACCGGCAGCGGCTTTTATGGAATGTTAACTGGTGCATGTCCAGAATGCTGGAGTCAATTTATTCAGCCAGGAATTGCGGCAAAAAGATTTTACAAAATCGGTCCGCCTTCTTATATCTTAAATGATAATAACATTTGGAATAATCACACTGAAATTGTGAATACATGCCGAACTGTAAACTGGGTTGATGGTTTCCAGTTCTTCAGTTATGGCAGTTGGAAAGAACATGATTACTGGAATGAAGCGGCTTCCACTTTCTTTAGTAAGAAAACAAAAATCCGCGATGCGAATCTTCACTTTGATACGATTCCAGCTTCTCCTCAAGTAAGCATCCTCAAAATTGATTCTCTTAATTATAGATTGACCATTACTCCCGATGCTTCAATCATCAGCGATCAATGGTTTGCGGTTTATAGATCTACTGATGACAATATTAACCTTAACGCTGATGAAATAATTTCAATATCATTTGGGAATTCACAATTCACAACCAATGAAAATTTTACCGGGAATCAGGATTTCAATGGAAAGTATTGTTATGCGGCAACAATGCTGGACAGATATTGGAATGAATCACTTATTTCAAATGTAGTATTAACAGATTCCATTCCATCTTTTGCACCAAAGGTAGTATCATCAACTCCATCTCAAGGAGAATCAATATCGGTCAGCACGCAAATTAAGCTGACCTTTTCGAAAATGATGAGCACAAACAGTTTTGTTAATGCTGTAAGCTTTGTTCCATCTGTAGATATTAGCGGCATTTTCTTTTCCAACAATAATAAAACTATTACTCTAACAACCGGCAGCAATTTTAATTTCCAAACTGATTATATGTTGATTGTTGATTCAACAGTAACAGATATTAATGGAAAAATGCTTGACGGAAATAGTGATGGTATTTCAGGAGATGCTTACATACTCCACTTTTCAACTGTTGCACAGGACTTAAATGGGCCTGTTGTTACGGTGTATTTTCCAGACAGCATAAACTCTTCTGGTAGTTTCGATGTTGAAGGAGTCGTAACTGTTTTATTCGATGAGCTTATAAATTCAGGCACAATCAACCACAACAATGTGATATTAAAAGCGGGGACGACTGCGATCTCAAAAGATATGCAGCTTAAAACGATTGGTAATCAATCAATTTTAAATATTAAAACACAACAGGCATTACTAAACAATGCGCAGTATTCTTTAACGCTAAAACAAAATATTACCGATGTTATTGGTAATCCTATGCCAAGTGATCAAGAAATTATATTTACAACATCGGATTTATCTTATTCTCAAAAAGCAACCATTGATGATTTTTCTACAACAGGGAATTGGTGGCAGCCCGAAAATAGCGGTTCAACTGAGGGAATAGTTGATTCGGGAACTTCTTCAGGTTACACAACTACGTATTATCTTCCAGCATCGCCCGCTAATGGATTTTTTATTCAATACCAATGGAATCCCAGTGCAACGTCTAAATTAATCAGAGAATATTTGTCTGGCGGCGCCCCAAGAAATATAATTTTTGATACTTCGTACACTCTTCAAGCTTATGTTTGGGGAGATGGAAGCAGAAACAAATTCCGCTTTGCAATTGATGAGGGTGATGGAACCAATTGGCCAAATCACGAAGTTTCAAAATGGATTGAAATTGATTGGTATGGTTGGCGATTAGTCGAATGGAATTTGAAAGATCCAACTACTGTGGATTCTTGGGCCGGTCTTGGGAATGGTATTCTCGATTATCCTAAATACAGAATTGACAGCTTTCAAATGACTGATGCTCCAGGTTCATCACTGTACGGAAGAATTTATTTTGATAATATTCGCCTTGTTAAAAAATCAATCGTTTCAGGAATCGAATCAGATCAGCAAACGCTGCCAAATGATTTTGTGCTTTACCAAAATTATCCAAACCCATTTAATCCAAGTACAAAAATAAGGTACACTATTCCAGCGGTAGGAACTTCATTAATGAAGTTCGTACAATTAAAAGTCTTTGATGTCCTTGGGAATGAAGTTGCCACACTTGTGAATGAATACAAACCAACAGGAAAATATGAGATGGAATTCCAATCATCAGTTGACGGTCGGCAATTGGCAAGCGGAGTATATTATTACCAATTGAAAGCTGGTGATCCTTCGACAAGCCCAGGACAGAGTTTTATTCAAACAAAGAAAATGATACTAGTTAAATAATCTTCGATATGTTGATATTGAGTGTTCAAAAAATATTTATTTTTAAAGTGCGAACTGAAGTAAGAACCTAGTAGAGTATTTGTTAAAAGAAACAGGGAGATCCTTATGAAACGAGATGCTATTTTAGTGCTTATTTTTTCAGCTTTTCCATTATTATTCTCTTTTACTCAGAATCCAGAATATACATTGTATATAAATTCCAATGGCATTGAGAAAAGTTTGACTTTGGGCTACCATCCCTTTGCAACCGATGGGATAGATACGGCACTTGGCGAAATAAATCTTCCACCGTACACTCCAAATCAATTTGATACGCGATTCCGTCTATTTGATACAACATTATCTACTCGCAAAGATTTTAGATTTGGATGTGGTGGGGGTGGCTCTTTACATGTTTTAGAATGGAAATATGGAAACAATGTCATCATCACCGGCGGAGCGTTAGTTAATAATAATTTCTACTCTTTAGCAATTATAAATCCAAATAATGGAGATTATCTTGTTACATATACATGGGAGGATTCAGTATATTATAATGTTCCCAACGAATTTAATTATCTCGTAATTTATTCGACAACAAATGTGCCTCTTTCTTGGCCAAGTTATCATATAAATTCTTTTAATCAAGGAGATTTGATTCTTGCAGGAAGTTCAAAGTTATTAACATGGACTTTAAATTTAGGATTTCCTGGTTATACGGATATCACATTTTCAACAGATAATGGGAAATCCTGGAGTTACATTGCACAAGATTTACCCCATAGTCAAGCGTCCTTTGATTGGTCTGTACCAAACATAAATTCAAATCAATGCATTATCCGGGTTGGAGATTATCCCTGCATATATGATGAGGTAGGGACTTTTTTTATTTATCAAGGAGATTTCCCTCAGCTTTTTCCAATTTTAATTCCCGTAAGTTTAAGAAATGGAAATAATGAAATAATAAATTTGACTGCAGGTTTGCATCCACAGGCTACTTCTGGATTAGATACCACACTTGGCGAGACAATTCATAATTTTCAACCTCCGGGCATATTTGATGCAGCATTCAGATATATGAATTCTTATCCCGATCCAGATCAATATTCAAGAAAAGATATTCAGTTTGGACATCATTTAGTACATGGAAGTAGAAGATATTACTTTCATGTTCAACCAAGCCCCGATTCAATTGTGATTTTCGAAGCATCGCTACCTTCAAATATTTTTGCAGAAATTGAGTATCATAATCAACTACCTTACGGAAGCATACCCGAAAGAAAATATTTAGGCAGTGGAATTATTAATTACCAACTACCGAAATCCTCTCTCTTGTCATATAATTTGTTTTACTTGGATATTTTTTTCGACAATATTTTACCTGTTGAACTTCTTTCTTTTGAAGGAAGTGCTATTGGCAATGACGTTCATCTTGGATGGAAAACAGCGACAGAAACAAATAATCATGGATTTGAAGTTCAAAAAGGAATGTCATACAGTGATTTTATTACTATAGGTTTCGTAAAAGGAACTGGCACTAAGATTAGCTCGACACACTATTCTTTCACAGATAATAATGATGTACCAGGAAAATATTTTTATAGGTTAAAACAAATTGATTATGACGGAAGTTATAAATACTCAAATGCGATTGAAGTTGAGATTAATTATCCAAACAAATTTGACCTCGTACAAAATTATCCAAACCCCTTTAACCCAAGTACAAAGATTAGTTGGCAGTCGCCAGTCAGCGGTTGGCAAACACTAAAAGTATTTGATGTCCTTGGAAACGAGGTCGCTACCTTGATTGATGAATACAAACCAGCAGGAAAATATGAGGTTGAGTTTAATCCTGTAGAGACACGCCATGGCTTGTCTCTACCAAGCGGTGTATATTTTTATCAATTGGAGGTTAATGATTTTGTTGTGTCGAAGAAGATGCTGCTGCTCAAGTAAATTGTGAGAAACCTTCGAGGTTAAGGCACCGAATCCACATCAAAACCTCGAAGGTTACTAAACTAGAAATTCTTATTTTTACTCCATGAATATTTCACATCTCACTCAAAAGTCCGGAGAAACTAGATGAAAATTGTCGAATGTGTTCCAAACTTCAGCGAAGGTAAGAATGAACACACATTTGAAATGATGAAAAAATCGCTAAGCGGAATTCAGAATTGTAAATTATTAAGCTTCGAACCTGATGCAGATTACAATAGAGTTGTTGTTACAATGGCTGGAGATGAGCATGGAATATTAGACGGAGCGTTGGCAATAAGCCGAACTGCCGCACAATTAATTGACATGACTAAGCACAAAGGTGAACACCCACGGATGGGTGCAATTGATGTTGTTCCATTTGTCCCCGTAAAAAATATTACGATGGAAGAATGTGTGAAAATATCCGAAGCTTTTGGAGAACGAGCATCAAAGGAATTGAACATACCGATTTATCTTTATGAAGCTGCGGCAAGAAAACCGGAGCGTCAGAATCTTGCCAACATTCGCAAAGGTGAGTATGAGGGTTTGTCTGAAAAGCTTAAAGATGAGAATTGGTATCCCGATTATGGAATAAATCAGTTCAACCCAAAGCTCGGTGGGACTGTAACCGGTGCAAGATTTTTCTTAATCGCTTACAATGTAAACATAAAATCTGAGGATGTTAAGTACGCCAAAGAAATCGGTGAAATTTTGCGCGAATCCGGTTATGTAAAAAAGGATGCCGATGGAAATGTTATTAAGGTGAAGAGGCAATCAGTAAAAGTTCCGGGAAGATTAAAAAGTGTAAAAGGAATGGGAGTTGCCTTAGAAAAATATAAAATGATTCAAGTTTCAATGAATCTAACCAATTACAACGTAACGCCGATTCATGTAGCATTTGAGGAAGTTAAGAAAGAAGCCGCACGCCTTGGTGTTGAAGTTACAGGAAGTGAAATCGTTGGTCTCGTTCCACTTGATGCATTATTGCTCGCCGGAAAGTATTATTCGCAAGAAAAAAATCTTGATGAAAAAAATTTTATTGATCTTGCAATAGAAAAACTTGGACTAAGCGATCTCCATCCATTCATTAAAACAGAAAAAATTATTGATTACATGATATAAAAAATCTAAACCTCGCCTGAGGCGAGCAGGCCAACCCTTCCAAAAGGGAAGGGCTTTTAACTAAAAATCTAAAGAACATAAATTTTATGGACACAAAAAAATCACTTCAGAAATACCTAGAAGAATTATCATCTAATTCACCTACTCCCGGCGGCGGAAACGTTGCAGCTCTATGCGGAGCTTTATCTGCAAGCTTAGGAACAATGGTTTGCAACTTAACCATAGGAAAGAAAAAGTATTTAGATGTCGAGACCGAAATGAATGAGATGAAAGTGAAGCTGAACGTTTATGTTGATAAGTTCCTTTCTCTTGCAAAATATGATAACGAGGCATTCGAGAGAGTGATGGATGCATTCAAGCTCCCGAAAGAAACAGATGAACAAAAAAAATTACGGATTGAGGCAATTGAAAAATCAACATTGGAAGCTGCAAGTGTTCCGGCTGATGTAATTAAAAATTGCAGAGAAATTATTCCCTTTCTTGAAACAATTTCAAAAAAAGGAAATCAGAATTCCTTATCTGATGCGGGTGTCGCAGTTGCAGTAATTGCCGCTGCTTCCGAAGGTGCATTTTTAAATGTTCTGATTAACTATTCATCTCTAAGCGAAAAACAAAAAGCTTCCGGGCTATTAATGCAAGCTGAAAATCTTAACAACGAAGTTAAAGAAGAAGCAAAGTATGTTTTGGATGTAATTTCTAGCAAGATCCGGAGAAATTAAAAATTAGACCATTAAATATTTGGAGCTGATATGAAAAATTTATTAATCATAATTCTTTTTGCTTTCATCATAGTCTCATGCAATTCAAAAAAAGATGAGACTAAAATAGCAGACAATAAAGCCGCAGAAGAAATTGCATTTCAAAAGGAATTGGAGAAAACAGTTAAGTATGTAAGCGGAAGAGACTCGGTGAGTGCCTACTTTAATTTACCACCGGGTGATGGACCTTTCCCGGCAATAATTGTCATTCATGAGTGGTGGGGGTTGAATGATTGGATTAGAACCAATGCTGATGCATTTGCAAATAAAGGTTATGCCGCTTTAGCAATTGATCTTTACAGGGGCAAATCAACTAAAAATTCTGACGAAGCACATGAGTTAATGCGTGGGCTTCCATCCGACCGCGTTGCAAAAGATTTGCAAACCGCTTATTCTTTTCTGCAAAACAATCCTAAAGTTGACAAAAATAGAATCGGTGTGATCGGCTGGTGTATGGGCGGAGGTTATGCTCTGCAGGCGGCAACAATTCTTCCAAAACTTAAAGCCGCAGTAATGAATTACGGAAGCTTATTTTCTGATCCCGCAAATGTTAAAAAAGTTGGCTGCCCATTGCTCGGTATTTTCGGCGAAACTGATCGAGGAATTCCCGTAATGGATGTACAGAATTTTGAGCAAGCACTAAAGGATGCAAAGAAAGAAAATAAGATTATCATTTACCGGAACGTTGGACATGCTTTTATGAATCCAAACAACAAAGACGGTCATAATTCTGATATTACAGAAAGAGCGTGGAGAGAAATTTTTACTTTTATGGAAAAGCATTTGTTGAAAAAGTAGTTTAATAAATGTGAGACTCACTTTTAAAGTGAGTCTCACTTGTATTTGTGTTTATTACTTTGATAGTCTTTTGTACTCAATCATTCCGCCCAATACATTTTTAGCATTAAAGCCATTCTCACATAATATCATTGTTCCAGTGTTAGAACGATTGCCGCTTCTGCAGATAACTGCAATTCCTTTGTCTTTATATTCGCTTAGCTCACCGATCCTAATTTCTAATTCTTGGATTGGAATGTTAATAACATTATCAATTTTACCTAAAGGGTCGACTAATTCTGCAGGAGTTCGAACATCAAGAATTACGAGCGTGGAATCGTCTTTCATTAATTTCTTTAAATCTTGAACTGTCATTGTACTGTCTTTATCCTGCTGAGCATAACCTAAAAAATTTATAAAGTTGAACATAGATAAGAACATTATTACTCTGCTTTTAGTCATTTGAAAATTCCTACATTAATAATAAACTCAGTTTCTTCGAATCGCATTTAAGTCGCAAGAAACTGGGTTTATAAAAATGTTGCTGGGTTAGTTAAGACCGCACATACCGGAAGCACAGCCGCCGGAATAATCTGTGCTGCAATTTCCGGATGCACATGAAGATGAATTGTCACTCTCGGAAGGATTCGCCGTGGCGAATGCTGAAAAGAGTTTTTTGGTTTTGACGGAACCACACTTGGGACATGTAACCTCTTCCTGGCTCAAGGAAGATTTATGAAACATGTCAAACTTGCTTCCGCAATCATTGCATTTATACTCGAACACAGGCATATAATTTTTCCTATTTAATTTTTATTTATTATAATCCCACGAATGAATTCGTGGGCTGCTAAATTTATTCTGAATCTTTTAATCCTAAGAGCGACATTAACCGCTTATGAGATTCTTTTGGCGGCTCTATATTGTACTTGCGATAAAAATCTATTGTCGCTTTAACAGACTTAAAATAATTTTTACAACTCTGGCATTCATCAAGATGAGCTTTAATTGCAGTACACTGCGGAGAATTCAAATCCTCTCCGAGTGATTCGCATACATGATACATAACTTCTTTACAAGTTACTTGATTTTCTTTCATCTCGTAAATGTTTGGCTTATTTCTTTTCTTAAAAATGCTCTTGCTCTATGAAGTCTTGATTTTACAGCGGGAACAGAAAGCTCGGTAATTTTTCCGGTTTCTTCCGTTGACAGACCTTCAACATCTCGTAATAAAAAAACAATCCTATATTCTGGTGAAAGTTTTTGTATTGCTTCATCGAGCACTTTTTTTAGTTCTTTATTCTCAATGCTGAGTGACGGAATTGAATCCCAATCTGCAATTGAGCTCTCATTGATTAATGCATCATCATCGTCAAATGAAACAAACTCACGCTTTCTTTTGCGATACTCCATCAAGCAATGGTTTACAGTAATTCTATAAAGCCATGTTGAAAGCTTCGATTTACCGTCAAACTGCTTAAGCGATTTTACCATGCTCATGAAAGTTTCCTGCATAATATTTTGTGCTTTTTCGGGATTTCTGCACACCTTAAAAGCAAAACTGTAAACAGTCTTTTCGTATTTTTTTATCAGCTCAGCTAAAGCGTTATTATTGCCGGCCTGAGCTTCTAAAATCAATTGTTGTTCGTCCATAAGATGCAGATAATTATTTGTGGATTCAATTTATCAAAAAATATTTTGATTTTAGCATAAGTAAATGCGCTTTATCGCTTAAAAAGTTTAATCATTTATATATTTTGTAATTAACAGTAATTCATTTTATTTTGAACTGAAAAATATAATTTAACTGAATGAGCTACGATAAAAATCCTAAAACCGTTTTTGGTAATCGCATATTTCAAAATGTTTATCCTCAAGACATAAAAATAAATGTTAACTCTAAAAATTTTATAGAAGTGAGTGAGGGCGAAATCATTTATCAATTGGGTGATAACAGCGATTCTCTCTATCTTCTTTTAAAGGGTCAGGTAAAAATAAAAGTTTATGATGGTGTTGGTGGAACATCACTAATAAAAAAATTTGCTGATGATTTCTTTGGAGAAAATGAACTGCTCGAAAAAACTCCCCGAAAATCTACGGCTATAGCCGTGGAAAAAAGTTTAGTCTATTTTATTGGTGGAAATGAATTAAGTGAGCTTACAAAAAACAAAACTATTTGCGCAAACCTTTTCAATTCTACTTCTGCAATTAGATCTGCAAATCAAAAATCTTTTGATAAACTTGAAAATGTAAACGAATTAAATATTAATGAGTATAACAGCATTGATGCTTCCAACGATAAAAGTTCCTCTTCTTTAGCTTCTTCATTTAATAAAGATGATTTTAATGAGGGTAATAATAATTTAAGCTGGAATACATCCAACATAGATGAGTTTAAAGATGTTTTTGATGATAAAAATCTTTTAGATAATAACGAAGTTGATAATTACTCTTTTGATGATGAGACAGAGATCGTTTATGAAAAAGTAGATTTATCCGGTAAATTAGATCAACCAGAGAATACGCTTCAAAACATTCCTGCTAATGAATCTGAGTCATTATTTGGCACGAAGGAAACTAAAAATACAAATGATAACAGCAAAGATTTAATTAGGGATCGAGTTAAGGAAGAGATAAAAGAAAATATCGCTGAATCAAAAGACAAACAAGAAGCGGATAGCGTTGGCTCGGAGGGAGATATAAAGTCTACTTCTTCGATTTCAGAAGAAAGTAAATTGGACGATAAGGAACAGATTCTTCCTGAAAATATTTCTGAAGAAACGTTATCGGTTGAATCGAATATGGCACCGCAAGAGGATCAAGAACAGTTATCAAATAGAGATTATCATGAAATAACAAAAGCGGTTATCGAGTCAATTTACGATGAAATTAAAACTCCCACAGAATTAATAAAAAAATATGCTGATCTTTTATTACAAAAATCTTCATCTGCTGTAGCCAACAAAGCATTGCAAAAAATAATTGACCAATCAAATAATATTATTAACTCGCTCCAGATGCATGCAGATTATTTCAGTGAAAGAATGCAGCTAAAAACACAGGTGCTTTATGCAACAAATGTTCTGAACGACATTTTACATTTGCTTGCCGGTTATACCGAATTCCGCAAAGTTAAACTTTTCAGAAAATTTGAAGCGGATGCTTCCCTTTTGATAGATAAAAATTTGTTTTACCAGGCATGTCTTCACATAATAAAATTCCTTTGCGAAAATATTGAAGGTGAAGGAAACATTTTTGTCACTGTTAGTAGAACAAAAGAAACTATTATAATAGAATTCAAAAGCAACGGACCAAAACTTCCGGATGAATTGCTGAAAAAAGTCTCTGATTATTTCATGTTAAAGGAAACTCCCGGATTAGTATTTGCAAAAAAAATCATTGCTGAACATGGGGGAACAATCTTAGCCCAAAACAGTGTTGATGCAGGCCCCGAAATAAAAGTGCTTCTTCCAATTGTCAAATAATCATATGACAATCGGGAATTCTTCACTTATCTAATTTCAAAATATTTTCATGCGCACCAATCTTATAACAATCCTTGGCCCTACAGCAACAGGAAAAACAAGATTAGCAGCTAAGCTTGCACAAAGGTATAAGGGTGAAATAATCTCTGCCGATTCCCGCCAGGTTTATATTGGAATGGATATCGGCACCGGCAAAGATTATAACGACTATGCGATCAATAACACCAAAATAAATTATCACTTAATTGATATTGTTCGACCAGATCAAGAGTTTAATCTTTTCATGTTTAAAGAATTGTTTGCAAAAACATTTTCTGATATTATATCGAGAAACAAACTTCCTTTTCTTGTCGGTGGAACGGGACTTTATATTAGCTCCATCATTCAAAACTATGATTTAAAGAAAGCAGATTTTAATTCTTCTAGAATTAATGAATTAGAGCAGATGGAAATTGAAGATTTGAGAAATCTGCTTCTCAAGCTTAATTCTCAAATTCATTATAAGCGCGATCTATTTTCTAAAGAACGAGTTATAAAAACAATTCTTGTTGCAGAAGCAAAAGAAGGATTAAAATATTTTCCTAAAATTAATTCACTCGTTCTTGGAGTTAATATGAATCGGGATGAAATTAAAAAAAGGATTACTGAACGACTAAAAAAAAGACTGGATGAGGGAATGGTAGATGAGGTTAAACGGCTATTAGAATCGGGAATTACTTTTGAACGCCTTGCTTCTTTTGGATTGGAGTATAAATTCATTTCAATGCTTCTACAGGGTAAACTAAGCTTTGATGAAATGTTTCAAAAGCTGAATACCGCAATTCATCAATTTGCAAAAAGGCAAATGACCTGGTTTAGAAAAATGGAACGCGAAGGAGTGAAGATTGAATGGTTGAATGGAGCTGACTTTGATACTGCCTGCGGGATAATTGATGGAAGCTTAAGCAGAAATTAGATGAATCCTCTTCCGGAAAATGTTGATAGGTACCTGAAAAAATATTCTTTTGGCAATTGGATTTTAGAATCGAATGTTCAAAACAAAATCAATAACGCCGTAGTAATCCCTGTCATCAGTGAATATGAAAACCTACGAAAGCTGTTATCATCATTAATAAATAATGACGGCACGTACTTTTCTCAAACTGTAATAATCATAGTCGTTAATAATTTTTTTGATTCGTCAGAAGAGATAAGACTTGACAATCAAATGTCACTTAATTTTTTACGCACAATCATTTCAAAGAATAATTTTGAAGATTCACTTGCTACGGAGATCACCAATTCAAACCTAAACATTTGCTTGATTGACGCTTCATCAAAAGGGTTTGAAATGCCAAATAAAATCGGCGGAGTTGGCTTGGCAAGAAAGATTGGAATGGATGAGGCATTGAAAATTTTTAATTACAACTCAGCCCCTAAGAAAATTCTTATTTGTCTTGATGCTGACTGTGTTGTTGAATCAAATTATTTATCCTCTATTGTTAATGAATTCAACAAAAGAAATTTGTCTGCAGCAGCTGTAAACTTCAGGCATAATACTGAAGAAGATTCATCTTCAACTGCGGCAATTATGTGTTATGAAATATTTCTTCACTATTATGTGCTCGGATTGAAGTACGCCGACTCCCCATTTGCATTTCACACAGTTGGTTCAACAATGATTTGTGATTGCGAAAACTATATCAAAGTTGAAGGAATGAACAAAAGGAAAGCCGCTGAAGATTTTTACTTCATGGAAAAGCTGGCAAAGAATTATAAGATTGAAAAAATAAATTCTACAGCAGTTTATCCTTCATCAAGAAGCTCGTGGCGTGTTCCTTTCGGAACCGGACAAAGAGTTGAAAGATTTTTGTCGCATAAGCAAAACGAATATTTGCTTTATGATCCTACTAGTTTTGATATTTTAAAAGCATGGTTGAAGATATTTAATGCTAATGAGATTGAAACTTCGAATCAGTATCTGAAATCTGCAAGGGAAATTCATCCCGAATTAAGTAATTTTCTGTTGGAACAAAATTTCGAAAAGGATTGGAATAGAATTCTAAAAAATTCCACTAATTCAAAACAGCTTGCAAAGCAAAAGCAGAAATGGTTTGATGGATTCCGAACTATGAAGCTGATTCATTATCTAAGAGACAAAGCATTACCACAAATTAATATGTTCGAGGCGTTGAATGTACTTTTTATGCAGTTAGAAATTCGCAAAGAATTTTTTTGGCATGAAAAAGATATTCCAAATATAGATATACAGAGAAAATATTTGGAACTTTTACGAGAATTAACTTAGCATTGAAATATGATTATTAAAACATCGCCTGACGAAATACAAAATTACTTATCAGATGCTTCCAACTTAAAAGGAAAGTGCGATGCGGTTTACTTTCCGGAAAATGAAATGGATGTGACTGATATTCTTAAAGAAGCAAATGCAAAGAAAATAAGAGTTACAATTTCGGGAAACGGAACAGGACTAACAGGCGCAAGAGTTCCGCAAGGCGGAATTGTAATATCCACAGAAAAGATGAATCGCATTATAGAAATAAACGAGAATGAAAAAGCTGCAACTGTCGAGCCCGGTGTTATCCTCGCTGATTTTCAGAAATTTATAAATGAGAAAAAGTTAATGTACCCGCCAGACCCGACAGAAAGAAATTGTTTTATCGGTGGTACAGTTGCAACAAATGCTTCGGGAGAAAAAACTTTTAAGTATGGTCCGACTCGGAATTATGTTTTGGAGCTGAATATCGTTTTGGCAAACGGAGATTTGCTTATGCTAAAGCGCGGGGAATGCGCTGCAGATAATTACTTGCTCAAACTTAAAACCGAAAGCAGTTTTGATTATGTTTTACAGTTACCACAATACACAATGCCTTCCACTAAAAATACTTCGGGATACTTTGCCAAGAAGAATATGGATGCAATTGATTTGTTCATTGGCTCCGAAGGAACGCTTGGAGTAATAACAAAGATTAAGCTTAAGCTTGTTGATAAACCGGAAAAGATTTTATCATGTGTGATATTTTTCAATCAAGAAAAAGATGCTTTGTCATTCATAAATAAAGCAAGAGATATATCTTATCAAACCCGGCGGGAAAAATTAAAAGATTCTCTTAATGCTTTAGCATTGGAGTTCTTCGATAAAAACTCGCTGAACTTTTTAATGTATGATTATCCAAATATTCCCAAGAATGCAAAAGCCGCAGTTTGGTTTGAGCAGGAAGTCAGTTTGCAAAATGAGGAAATGCTGCTCGAAGCATGGATGAAACTGATTGCTGAATTTAGGGGTGATGAGGAAAGTGCTTGGTTCGCTTTTTCTGATTCTGATAACAAAAAGATACAAGAATTCCGTCACGCAATTTCATGGAAAATAAGCGAATACATATCTCAAAATAATCTGAAGAAACTCGGAACCGATGTTGCAGTTCCGGATGAAAAGTTCGAGGAGCTTTACTACTTCAGCAAAGGTGAAGTTGAAAAAGAGAGTCTACCTTATGTAGTTTACGGTCACTTCGGCAACTCACACATGCACTTGAACATGCTTCCCAAGGGTGAGAAAGAGTATGAGAAAGGAAAAGAAATCTATAAAAAGATTTGTATGAAAGCAGTTGAGCTAAACGGAACTATTTCAGCCGAACATGGTATTGGAAAGCTAAAAACCGAATATCTAGTATTAATGTATGGTGGAGAAAATATCCGGAAGATGGCTGAAGTGAAAAAAACTTTTGATCCAAATTTAATTTTGGGAGTTGGGAATATTTTTAAGTTGGTTTCTTAAAACCTCCGAGGTTTTTAAAACCTCGGAGGTTCGTGTTTCTTTATTCCTCACCAAGCTTTCTTTTTCTAACCACCTTTTCAATCTTTGTGAAATTAGGATAAAAAGTTTTTATGTAAAATGCACGGATAGCTTCCACAGTCTCAAATTTTTCCGCGGCAGAAGCTTTCTGCCAATATTCTTTTTCAAATTTTTCCTGCTCTTTAAATGAACTGAATTTATGAACTACTTTTTCCATAATCCCTTATCCAATTTAATGCATCAATATCTTTTCGTCTATTGGAATTAGTTTTATTTTCAATCAAATCTTGATATGAAATAAAATATACATTACCCACTCCTGGTATTTCTCTGATTTCTTTATTTTCAAAAGAATCTTTAAAATTCAGTCCTGTGATACCGGTTAAAATGTCTATTCGGATTGGAGGTTGCCCTAATTGTATTACAAAATCTTTTCGGGTTAGATCCTTAACACTAATATCTAATTCTCCAAATCCAAATTCATGCAATGCTTTAAGAACTTTTTCTGCGTTTTTTCCTTCTGCCTCAATCCAAAAATCTATGTCATCAGTATTTCTTGGTCGAGCATAGAGTGAAACAGCATAACCTCCGACAATGAGGTACTTAACTTGATGTTTATTCAGCAAAAGAATAAACTCTTTGAAGTCATTATATATATTCATCTCTTCACCTTTTTGTAAGTAGTTCCATCCTTCAAATCTTTCAGCTCAATTCCCAGTTCTTTCAATCCATCTCTAATCTTATCAGATAGTGAAAAGTTTTTTTCTTTTCGGGCATCGTTCCTCAAACTAATTAAAAGCTCAATTAATTCTTTTTCGATAGAGCTTCCTTGCGTTTGGGATTTTTCTAAATCAACGATACCTAAAACTCCTTGGGCAGTTTTGGACAAAAATTCTTTAACTTTCTGATAAAACTCTGGACTTAACTTTTCATTCTCAGCGATTGTTTTGTTCACATCCCGTATAAAATCAAATAGAACTGCCACAGCTTGGGGAGTATTCAAATCATCATCCATGGCTATTGCAAAATCTTTATAGTACTTCGTAAAATCAAAATTTATATTTATTTCCTTGCTGGGTTTTTCACCCTTTCCCTCCTGTTCGTCTCTGGCGGATGGGAGAGGAACAGGGTGAGGGTTTATTTTTTCAATTAAATTTTCAAACTTTTCCAATCCCTTTTGGGCAGAATCAAGAAGTTCATCGCTAAACTCTAATGGGCCTCTATAATGCGTTTGACTAAACAATAGACGGATTGACTCAGCAGAATACAGTTTAAGAATATCTCTCGCAGTGAAAAAGTTACCGAGTGATTTTGACATCTTTTCATTATTGATATTCAGAAAACCAAAATGGATCCAGTAATTAACAAACTTTTTCCCATTGGCAGCTTCACTTTGTGCAATTTCATTTTCATGATGCGGAAAAATTAAATCATTTCCTCCCGCATGGATGTCAAATGTTTCGCCCAAATGTTTGCAGCTCATTGCAGAGCATTCAATGTGCCAGCCAGGTCTTCCCGTTCCCCAAGGACTCTCCCAATAAGGTTCGCCTTTTTTTGCTTTTTTCCAAAGAGCAAAGTCGAGAGGATTTTTCTTTTCCTCGTTCACATCAACTCTTGCCCCAGATTCAAGCTCATCTAATTTTTTACCGCTTAGTTTTCCGTATTCATTAAACTTAGATACATCATAAAAAACATTCCCATCAACGTTGTAGGCAAATCCTTTCTTCTCTAATTGCTGGATAAAATGTATTATCTCACGCACATGTTCGGTTGCTTTGGGATAAATATCTGCCCGCTTAACTTTTAACCTCTCAATATCTTCAAAAAATGCTTGGGTATACTTTTCTGCTACATGTTTCGCATCTATTTTCTCTTCAATTGATTTTTTTATTATTCTATCATCAATATCAGTCACATTCATTATGTATTTAACATTGTACCCTTCATACTCGAGATATCTTCTAAGAACGTCAGCCATAATGAAAGAGCGGGCATTACCGATGTGGAAGTAATCGTAAACAGTTGGTCCGCAGACGTACATTCGAACTTCATTAGGATTTATAGGAATGAACTCTCCTTTTTTTCTTGTGAGCGTGTTGTAAATAGATAGCATAAATTGTTTTTAAGGTTTTCTTAACCAGAGATTAAAATATGAAATTGCTATTCTTTTCTGTGCTCTTAACCTTAGTAACAAACTGCAATGAATTAATATAACCTTATCACTTTATAATATTAAACTGAGTCACATAATGAGTACACAAAAATGAATACGCTAATAAGGTTCAAGTGTTATGTTTCTGTTTTGTTACTAAGGTTGAATTGCTGCCTTATAAATTTCAACTTGTTTTGAATTCAGCAGTTTCAAAAACTCGCTGAAGTCTTTCGGTAGCTGGATCATAACCAAACATAAGAATTCTTAATAACTCGACTGCTTGTAATCGCTCAACAGCAGTTTTTGATAACCAATAACTAAGATCATTTTCATCATTGGCTAATGTGCTGAAGGAGATTGCTTTTCGATCAATTTTAAATAATTCTTCGTCCATTTATTTAATTTTTTTTATTAACTCGATTCTAATATAATTAAAATTTTTCGACGAAATAAGTTTTAACTAGAAAGTGCTTCAAGCAAATTCTTTAAATCCTCCGGTAACTCTGAATCAAATCTTACAAATTCTTTTTTATGTGGATGAATGAATCCCAAAGTTTTTGCATGGAGCGCCTGTCTTGGCATTATGTCTAAAAGATTTTTGGTTCTGCTTACCATTTTAGGAAGATTTGAGCTATAAACAATTTCTCTGCCGCCGTAAGTTGAATCGCCAAAAATGGGATGATTGATTGATGATAAATGAACCCGTATCTGGTGCGTTCTACCTGTCTTCAAATTTATTTTTAGCAGTGAGGCAAATTCATATTCTTCAAGAACCTCATAAAAGGTTACTGCATGTTTACCTTCACTTGCGCTTGTTGCAAATTTTTTTCTATCCTTTTTACTTCTTGTTATAAAAGTATCAATCTCACCTTTTCTTTCTTTGAACTTTCCCCAAACAACAGTCCAATATTCTCTTTCGATTGTATGCTTTGAAAATTGTTTTGCAAGCTGAGCATGAGTCCAATCATCTTTAGCAACGACTAACAGTCCGCTAGTATCTTTATCAAGCCGATGAACTATTCCGGGTCTTCCTGGTTCGTTAAGTTTACTTAATTTTTGTGTGTGATGAAGAAGCGCATTAACAAGAGTTCCAGTATAGTTTGAATAAGCCGGATGAGCCACCATTCCCGCTGGCTTGTTTACAACAATTAGGTAATCATCTTCATAAACAATATTAAGCGGAATGTCTTCCGGTTCCGTTTCTTCCGGCCGAGGTGAAATTGGGATCGTCGCTTCAATAAAATCGTCAGGCAAAACTTTATAGCTCGGTTTAACAAAATTGCCATTAACTTTTACAAGGTTTGCTTCAATTAATTTTTGAACTTTAGATCGGGTTGCATTTTCAATGTGAGCGGAAAGGTACATATCAATTCTTTCCTTCTTCTGACCGGAAGGAACATCAAAGTGGAGTTTCTTTTCCTTTATCAGTTCCGCCATTTTCTGTTTGATCTTTAGCTGTTACTTGTGAAATATCTGAATTATTGCTTTGTGAATCCGAATAATTTTCAACTTGCTGAACATTCTGAACACCGGATGAATCTAAAACTGCTTCAGTGCTTTCTTCTTTACCATGATTACGATATAAAAATAGCAAAAGAAAAATGCCGATGGTAACTGATGAGTCGGCAATGTTGAAAATTGCAAATCTATCATAACTTTTCCCGAAAAGCGCTAAGTTGAAAAAATCAAAATCTAAAAAATCAACTACTTTACCGTAAAAAAGAGGAGCGTAATCATAAATAATTCCGTAGAAAGCTCTGTCAATAAAATTTCCAATTGCCCCGCCGAGAATCAATGCTAATGCAATTCTAAATCCAAGATTTTCATTCCGCACTGTGTACAAATAAATTATTAGCCCAATACTTGCAACTAATGAAAACAAGGAAATCCATAACTTTATATTGGAGTCAATATCTATTCCAAAAGCTAAGCCGGGATTTTCAATAAAAGTTATTCTGAAGAAATCACCAATCACCGGAATTTTTTGACCAATGTACATTCCTTCGTGGTTAATGTTCAGTAAAGAAATATGAAACCCTTTAATCCAAAACTTAGAAACCTGATCGGCAATTATCACAAATAATGTTGCGTATAAAACTCTCAATTAAAATCCTTAAGTAACATGGGTGGTCTGAAAAAATGTTCTGTGAGACGACATAGTTTTATTAAGATAGAAGTTGAGTGAGCTTTCCAAAATAAAATCTGGAATGCTGAGAATGATAAAATCAAGACATAGCCGTTAAATAAATAAAAATTATCTTGGCTATAAATTTTCTATCTATTCCTCTCTTGCTTTTGTTTCATGGGCAGACATAACTGGCTATGCGGCACAGCTTCAAGTCTTGCTTTAGGAACAAGCGGACAAGTTTCGCAAAGAAATTGCGGTTCTTCAACACACTCAACACAAATTCCATAAGTACCGGCATCAATTCTTTTCAATGCATCTTCCAGGTATCCTAAAAATTTATTTTCACGCTGCGCATAGAGGAAAGTTTTTTCGCGCTCCATTGCATCCGTCCCCTGTTCAGCCATATGAAGCGAATAGGGGGAATTTTCATTTATATATTCTCCAGTTGTAGGATCAAGCATCTGTTCCTTTAAATTCTGAAGCTGCACAATGATTTCATCACGCTTTCCATAAATTATTTGTCTGAAATGCTCCAGATCTTTTTTGCTGTAACCTTTAATTTCTTCAATAGTTCGGACTTTGGGTTGAACTTTGGGCGCTTCGACAACTTTAACTTTTAATTTTTTCTTTAAGGGTTTTTCCGGCTTTACTTTTTTTAGTTTGGGCACTTTAACTTTTACCGGCAGCTTTACTTTTTTAACTATAGTCTTCGGAGCTTTCTTTTTTCTAACCGCTTTTTTAACTACAGTTTTTTTCTTTGGTTTCACTAAAACTTTTTTCTTCACGCTTTTTACTTTACTCATTTTTACCTTTGGTTTTTTTGTTATCTTTTTCTTTTTTGCAATTTTTTTAGCCATGACATTTCTCCTTAATTATTAAGCATTAACTTTTTCAATTTGAATTGAGCATTTAAGCTCACCGATTTTCCAATCTTGTTTAAATCCCCCGTTAAAATTATTTGTTTCCGATAAATTTTCCGAAAGAGTCTCGCTCGAAATATAGCTTTGAAATTGTTTAACTGCATCTACAATTTTCAAATTTCCGGAAAATTTTATTTCAATTCTGTCTGTAACTTCAAATCCTGCATCCTTTCTCATATTTTGAACACGATTCACAAATTCTCGTGCCAAACCTTCGGCTATTAAATCATTGTCAAGCTCGGTATCAACAGCAGTAATAATATCTTCTTCCTTTTCAACAACCCACCCAGTTATTTCTGTAGAGATAATTTCAACATCTTCTTTTGTTACAGATATTTCCTCACCTTCAACATTGAGAGATACTCTGTTTCCTTTTTCCAATAACGAAACAGCATTTCTATCAAGCTGCTTTATCTTGTTCGCAACAAGATTAACTTTTTTACCGAATTTAGGACCTATCACTTTAAAATTTGCTTTTGCTGATTTATTCACAATTTCAGAATCATCATTCAGTACCACAAGATCTTTAATGTTTACTTCATCAAGAATAACATCTTTCATTTTTGATAAAGCATCGTTCTTAGATTTGTCAACTACAACCATCAATTTTCTTAACGGTTGTCTTACTTTCAAGTTTGCTTTTGCTCTCATTGCACGTGTAAGGAAAACCACTCTTTGCGCTACATCCATCTTTCCTTCCAACTCTTTATCTCTATATGAAGATTTAGGAAATTCAAAAAGATGAATTGATTCGAACTTTTCTTTTTTGGTTATGCTGTTAAGATTAAGATAAATCTCCTCGGCAATAAAAGGTGCAAAAGGAGAGGTTAAAACACAAACCTTAACCAGGCATTCATACAGTGTTTGATATGCTGAAAGCTTGTTCGCATTCATTTCGGACTTCCAGAATCTTCTTCTGCAGCAGCGAACATACCAGTTAGAAAGATGATCAATCGTAAAAGCTGAAACTGAACGGGCTGCTTTCGTAACATCATAATTATCCATTAAGATTGTATACTCTTCAATCAACGCATTAAGCTTTGAAATTATCCATCGGTCAATTTCAGGTCTTTCCTCATAAGGAATATGTATTTCATCAAATTTAAATTTATCAATGTTTGCATAGAGTGCAAAAAAAGAATAAGTATTTGTCAATGTTCCAAAAAATTTCCGCTGAACTTCAACAAGTCCTTCTTCATCAAAAAGTGTCGGACGCCATGGCGGGCTGTTTGTAACCAGGTACCATCTCGTTGCATCCGCACCGTACTTTTCAAACAATGCGAATGGATCAACCGAGTTTCCTTTTGATTTGGACATCTTCAATCCTTTTTTATCGAGTATCAGCTCATTTACGATAATATTTTTGAATGCAACACTATCAAAAAGCATTGTGGCAATTGCATGAAGCGTGTAGAACCAACCTCTCGTTTGATCAATTCCTTCGCAAATAAAATCAGATGGAAAAGCATGCTTCTCAAACCATTCCTTATTTTCAAAAGGATAATGATATTGTGCGAAAGGCATTGCACCGGAATCAAACCATACATCAATTAATTCTGAAGTTCTTGAAAATATTTTACCGCCTTTCTCAAATTTAATCTCATCAACAAAAGGTTTATGAAGATCTATTTCTGAGTCGGGTAAATCTTTTATAAAAATCTTCTTGTCATCTCTTACAATAAATCCTTCTTTCAGTTCAGCAATAGAACCAACACAGAACATCTCATCATTTCCCTCGCTTATCCAAATTGGAAGCGGTGTTCCCCAATAGCGGTCTCGAGATAATGACCAGTCTTTATTTTCTTCAAGCCAATTACCAAATCTGCCGGAACCAACTTCGGGCGGCGCCCAATTAATTGTTTTATTTAGCTCAATCATTCTCGGTGCAAGATCAGTGGTTTTGATGTACCAACTATCCCTTGCATAATAAATTAGAGGATTATCGCACCTCCAGCAGTGAGGATAAGAGTGAAGGTAATCGTTTGAAGATCTGTAGATTAATTTTCTTTCTTTCAGATTTCTGAGTACGTCCGGGTCAACGCCTTTTTCTTCGTGTGTTTTGAACTTAATCGTTTTAACCAATCGTCCTGCAAAATCTTTCACTTCATCAGTAAATCTACCACCAATTGTAACAGGTTGAATGAAGGGCAAATTAAATTTCTTAGAGATCTCATAGTCATCTGCACCAAAAGCAGGCGCGATATGAACAACTCCGCTTCCATCTTCAGTGCTTACAAATTCACCGGGAATTATGTACCATGCCTTTTTACCAACAGGGATGTAATTGTACAACGGTTCGTATTCTTTATTTAATAATTCTTGTCCTTTAAGTTCTTCAAGAATCGTATAATCTTCCTTGATGACTGACAATCTTGCTTTTGCAAGATAAAGTACTCCGTGTCCCTCAACATTAATTTTCACATAGTCAATTTCGGGTCCAACGGCAAGAGCAACATTTGAAATAAGTGTCCACGGCGTAGTTGTCCAAACCAAAATTGAAGCGTCCTCATCCTTCAACTTAAATTTTGCATAAACATTTGGATCTCTAACTTCTTCATAACCGAGAGAAAGTTCATGAGACGATAGCGGAGTTTCGCAATGCGGACATTGAGGAACGATTTTAAATCCTTTGTATAGTAATCCTTTTTTGAAAAGTTCTGATAAAGCCCACCAGACAGACTCAATATATTCATTCTTGAAAGTGACATAGGCCGAATCAAGATTAATCCAATAGCCCATCCTCGTTGTCATTTGTTCCCAAAGATTTAGATACTTAAATACAGATGCCTTGCAAGCAGCATTATACTTTGCAACTCCGTAGTTGGGAATCTCACTCTTATTTTGAATTCCAAGTTCTTTTTCAACTTCAATTTCAACAGGCAAACCGTGGGTATCCCAACCGGCTTTTCTTTCAACACGAAAACCTTTCAAAGTTTTATACCTGCAAACAAGATCTTTCAAAGTTCTTGCCATTACATGATGAATGCCGGGCTTTCCGTTTGCAGTTGGCGGTCCTTCATAAAATGTAAATAGATTATTCTCATCGCGCGAAGAAATACTCTTTTCGAATATTTTATTCTTCTCCCAGAATTCTAAAATATTCTTTTCTACTTCAGGATAATTAATCTTTTCTAAATTTTGCTTGAACATTTTTACTCAATTCATTCCGGTTTTTCGTATTTCTTAATAAACTCTTTCTCAGTTCGGATAAACTCTTTCAGTTCTTTTTCTATCCGATCTTTTTTTAATGTGATATCTTTTGCTTCAGCTTCGGCATCATTCAAGATTTTTTGAGCTTTAATTTTTGCTTCTCTCAATTCAAGTTCAGCTTCTTTCCTTAAATCTTTTCCGGTTTCATCAATTATTTTTTGCTTCTCCTGGAACACAAGCAAATCTTTTTGAAGCATCAAAACTTCTGCTAAAGCCATGCCGAAAAATGCCATTGCACCAAGCATTATATTCCTTAAGCTGTAAAGAAGCAAATTTTCAGTGATAAGCTCATTGGCATCAAAATATTCCTGGAAAAACGTAATCATAATTATGCTGATGAATGTTGCAGCAACAATAATTGAAAAGACAACCCGTCCGCCTAAACGCCAGCCGAGTGATTGATTAATATACCAGCCGCATGTAAAGCATAAAACAGAAAGAACAAACCACACTGCAAAATTTTGATCATCAAAACCAAAAAGTTTTTTATTTAGAAAGTTTGATGCGAACAATAACACTGCAAGAAGAGCCGGTACAACATATCTGATGAACAAATCTTTTTTTATTTTCATAATTTTTTAATAACCTCTTTCATAATGAGAGTCATATTGGGTTCTGCAGCCATTGCAGTTGCAATAATTTCTTGGACGTTAACCGGTTTTAGAGTTTCGGGGAAACATTCATCCGTTACGATGCTGATGCCAAGCACTTTCATTCCCATGTGGTTTGCAACAATGTTTTCCGGAATAGTCGACATACCCACAACATCTGCACCGGTTTCTCTGAGGAATTTATATTCAGCTTTTGTTTCAAGGTTTGGACCCGGGACAGCAACATAAACTCCTTTCTGAACTTTAATATTATTTTCAGCCGCCACTTTTTCTGCAATACTGATCAATTCCAAACTGTATGGTTCACTCATATCAGGAAAACGCGGGCCAAGTTCATCTTCATTTTTTCCGATAAGCGGATTATCTCCCAATAAATTTATGTGATCAACCATAAGCATAATGTCGCCTTTTCGGTATTGCGGGTTCATCCCTCCGCAAGCATTGGAAACAAGTAAAGTCTTAACTCCCAAATACTTCATAACACGAACGGGATATGTAATCTGCTGCATCGAATATCCTTCGTAGAAATGAAATCTGCCTTGCATAGCTACAATATTCTTACCTGCAACTTTACCAAAAATCAGTTTACCATGATGCGATTCTACAGTTGACAGCGGAAAATAAGGAAGATCCCCATAATCAATTTGATGGCTGATATTTATCTCTTTAACCAAACCACCTAAGCCTGTCCCAAGTATTATCCCAATGGAATAATCATCCTCCGTATGCTTATGAATTACTGAAAGTGTTTCCTCTATTTTCTGTTTTAAGCTACTCATTGCTAAAGTAATTTTTGAACAATATCATTAACATTTATTTCTACACCGGAGCTTGGCTCGGCTCTTTTTTTCTCTTTTATTTCTTCTCCGGCATCTTCAACTTTCATTTCGAGAAGATGAGCTTGATAATCTATGACTGTTTTAAGTTTTGTAATAAGAATCTCTTTTTCTTCACGAAGATTTATCACCGCTGATTTCAATCTGTCAGCTTCTTCACGGGATTTTTGCAGAAGCTCGGTTGATTTTTCCTCCGCTAAGCGTAAAATTTCACCTGCCTTATTTTGGGTTTCTTCAATTTTTTTATTTGACTTCGTTTCGGTTTCTGTCAAGGTCCGCTGAATTTTATTTTCAATCTGCAAGAATTTCTCGAGCTTCTGTTTGGTTTCTTCCAACTCGTTTTTAATCGCTTCATTTTCATTAAACAGCGTTTCGAACTCAGCAGAAAGCTTTTCTAAAAAAGCGTGTACTTCTTCCTTATCAAATCCCCTAAAGGATTTATTGAACTCTTGTTTCCTTATGCCGTCTGGTGTGAATATCATTTTTATTCTTTGTTATAAATCCTTTCGCCAAAAATAGCTGAACCGATTCTTAGCATTGTTGCGCCTTCTTCAATTGCAATTTCATAATCGCTTGTCATTCCCATTGATAATTCTTTTAAATTGTAACCTTCCGAATTCAATTCCTCTTTTAATTTACGCAAATCGCTGAAACTTTTCCTAATCAAGTTTTTGTCCTCTGTAA
>Ga0209320_10000292_pt1 | contig 26187 bp, 24 predicted proteins | sample Rifsed13ft4_FD_184008 | JGI IMG/M metagenome (GOLD analysis project Ga0209320, IMG submission 184008) | Soil microbial communities from Rifle, Colorado, USA - sediment 13ft 4 (version 2) | ecosystem: Environmental > Terrestrial > Deep subsurface > Rock core/Sediment | place: Rifle, Colorado... | reverse complement strand
GATCCAGCGCGATGGGTCTTAGGTACTCGATGGCTGCGCCCAGCCCGATGACCCCGGCGATGTTCGGTGTGCCCGCCTCGAACTTGAAGGGAAGACGATTGTAGGTCGTCTTCTCGAAGGTGACGGAGCTGATCATGTCGCCCCCGCCCTGATAAGGAGGCATGGCTTCCAGCAGCCGCTTCTTACCGTACAACACGCCGACTCCCGTCGGTCCGTACATCTTGTGCCCGGAGAAGGCATAGAAATCACAGTCCAGCTCTTGCACGTCCACTTGGAGGTGAGGAACTGCTTGAGCGCCATCCACCAGAACCGGGATGCCGTGCTCGTGCGCCATTGCGATGATCTGCCGTACCGGATTGACAGTGCCCAGGGCATTGGACACGTGCGCCACAGCCACCAGCTTCGTCAGCGGTGTCAGCAGCTTTTCATACTCATCCAGCAAGAGCTCGCCGCGACCGTTCATCGGGACGACGCGAAGCCGCGCGCCCCTCTCCTCGCACAAGATCTGCCAGGGCACAATGTTGGAGTGGTGCTCCATCGCTGAGATCAAGACTGCGTCGCCCGCCTGCAGGTGCGTCCTGCCGTAGCTGTGTGCCACTAGGTTGATGGCTTCGGTGGTTCCGCGGACGAAGATCACTTCGGCGGGGTCGGCAGCATTGATAAACTGCTGGACAGCGAGCCGCACATCCTCGTATGCCTTGGTTGCGCGCTCGGAGAGCAGGTGCACGCCGCGGTGGATGTTCGAACAGTCCTCCTGGTAAAAGCGAGTGATGGCGTCGATGACCAACTGCGGTTTCTGCGTCGTGGCCGCGTTGTCCAGGTATACGAGGGGTTTGTCGTGCACGAGTTGTTTCAGCGCGGGAAAATCTTCCCTGACCCTGCCGACATCGAAGCCAGCGACCACAGGGGCAACGCGGTTGATAGCGGTGCTCATCGGACCGCCTCCGGATACATTGCCTGGGGCAAAGACTGCGTGATGATCCTTTCCAGGTAGCTGCGGATCGAACCCGGCTTCATGCGCTCCAGGCACTCACTAGCAAAGGCGAACAGCAGCAGGCCTCGGGCCGAAGCCTCATCCAGGCCGCGCGAGCGCAAGTAGAAAAACGCTTCCTCATCGATCTGGCCGATCGTGGCGCCGTGAGTGCACTTCACGTCGTCGGCATGGATTTCAAGCTGCGGCTTCGTGTCCATCTGCGCCCCATCGGACAGGAGCAGGTTGCGGTTGGTTTGCTTGGCATCGGTTTTCTGCGCGTCTTTGTGCACGATGATCCGCCCGTGGAAGACGCCGCGTGACTCTCCGTCCAGGATGCCGTTGTAGAACTGGCGGCTGGCGCAGTGCGCGCTCGCGTGCTCCACCTTCATGTAGTTGTCCATGTGCTGTCGGCCGTTCCCGATGAACAGGCCGTTGATCAGGCATTCGCCGCCCTCGCCGGCCAGCACCGGGTGCACGTTGTTGCGCACCAGAGCGCCGCCCAGCAGCACCGAGTGCGAACTGACACTCGCGCTGCGTCCTTGCTGGGTGCGCAGCGTGGAGACGTGAAACACTTGCGTATCCTCGCGTTCGATTCTGTAGTGGTGAAGCACCGTGTGCTCGCCCGCGACCATCTCGGTCACGACGCTGGAGAATGACACGCCCGATCTCAGCGAGACATAGTCCTCGAGGACCGTGGCCTGGCTGTCCTCTTCGGCCACGATCAGGTTGCGCGGGTGCGCCATCAGTGGTGTCTCGCTGCTGACATTGAGATACAGAAGATAGATAGGCTCTTCGAGCACCATGCCCCGCGGGATGAACACGAACGCGCCGTCCTCGAAGAACGCCGTGTTCAGCGCCGTAAAGGCCTCCTGGCGGTAATCGGCGTAGCGGGCGAAATGCGGTTCGACCTTTTCCCGCTCCTTCAGGATCGCTTCGGCGAGGCTGGCAACCTTCAGCCCTTTGTGTCCCAGCGTCAGGCGCGAGAGCCCCGGCGCGTACCGCCCGTTCACAAACACTAGCTGAGAGGCCAGACCCGCCAACCTGTAGGGAGCAACGTCGTGATCGGTGACTCCGTCTAATCCGCGCTCAGAGAGCTGGAATGTGCTCTCGGCAATGGGGGCAACGTTGGTGAAGCGCCAGTCCTCCTCATGGACCGTCGGGAAGCCCAACTGGCAGAAGCGGGTAAAAGCGTCCTCGCGGACACCCCGCAGCCAAGCCTCCTGGTTATGGGCCGGCGCCTGCTTCTGCGACTGGTCGAAGGCTTGGAGGTAGCTCTGGAGCTGTTGCGTGGTCGTGATCACGTTGCTTGCTCTCCGTTAAACCGCAACCGGGGCAGTGTGGTCTTCGGCCTCGACCCAGGCGTAGCCTTTTTCCTCGAGCGCCAGCGCCAGCTCCTTGCCGCCCGACTTGGCGATCCGCCCATCGACGAGAACGTGCACGAAATCCGGAACGATGTAGTTCAGGAGGCGCTGGTAGTGTGTAACCACGATGGTGGCCCGGTCAGGGCTGCGCATGGCGTTCACGCCGTTGGCCACGATCTTCAGCGCGTCGATATCGAGCCCGGAATCGGTCTCGTCCAGAATGGCGAGCTTGGGCTCCAGCAACGCCATCTGCAGAATCTCATTGCGCTTCTTCTCGCCGCCGGAGGAGCCTTCGTTCACAGAGCGGTTCATGAAACGCTCGTCCACATCGAGCAGTTTCATTTTTTCCTTATAGAACGGCAGAAAGTCCATCGCGTCCATCTCTTCCTGACCGCGGTATTTTCGGATGGCATTCAACGCGGCGCGCAGGAAGTAGGCGTTGCTGATGCCGGAGATCTCAATAGGGTATTGGAAGGCCATGAAAAGGCCTTCGCACGCTGCCTCTTCCGGCTTCATGGCCAGCAAGTCCTTGCCGTTGAACAGCACCTCGCCTTGGGTGACCTGGAAGGTCTCGCGGCGGGCGAGCACCAGCGCGAGAGTGCTCTTGCCCGAGCCGTTCGGCCCCATGATGGAGTGCACCTCCCCGGCATTCACCTTCAGGTTGACCCCCTTGAGGATTTCGTGGTTCTCAACTTTGACGTGCAGGTTCTTAATCTGCAGCATGGCGTTAGCCAACACTCCCTTCCAGGCTCACACTCAGCAGTTTCTGCGCCTCGACGGCGAACTCCATAGGCAGGTTTCGGAAGACCTGCTTGCAGAAGCCGTTAATGATCATCGAAACCGCATCTTCCTTGGACAGGCCGCGCTGCTGCAGGTAGAAGATCTGGTCGTCGCCGATCTTCGATGTGGACGCTTCGTGCTCCATGCGCGCCGTCGAGTTCTTCACCTCGATGTAGGGGAAGGTGTGGGCTCCACATTTTTCACCGATGAGCAGCGAATCGCACTGCGTGTAGTTGCGAGCTCGCGTGGCGCCCTGGAGGATCTTAACCAGCCCGCGGTAGGTGTTCTGGCCATGGCCGGCTGAAATGCCCTTAGCGATGATCGTGCTCCGCGTGTTCTTACCGATGTGGATCATCTTGGTGCCGGTGTCGGCCTGCTGGTAGTTATTGGTGAGAGCCACCGAGTAAAATTCGCCGATAGAGTTGTCCCCTTGCAGGATGACGCCGGGGTACTTCCAAGTGATTGCGGCACCGGTTTCAACCTGCGTCCAGGAGATCTTGGAGTTCTTTCCCAGCGCCTTTCCGCGCTTGGTCACGAAGTTGTAAATGCCGCCCTTGCCGTCTTTGTCGCCTGGGTACCAGTTCTGGATGGTCGAGTATTTGATGGTGGCGTTGTCGTGGGTAATCAACTCCACCACAGCTGCATGCAGTTGGTTCTCATCCCGCATCGGGGCAGTGCACCCTTCCAGGTAGCTCACGTAGCTGCCTTCATCCGCGATAATCAGAGTGCGCTCGAACTGGCCGGTATCCTTGGCATTGATGCGGAAGTACGTCGACAGCTCCATGGGGCAACGCACACCCTTAGGCACATAGACAAACGAGCCGTCGCTGAAGACGGCAGAGTTCAACGTCGCAAAAAAGTTATCGGTGTAAGGTACGACCGACCCGAGATACTTCTGGACCAGCTCGGGGTGCTCCTGCACCGCCTCAGAAAAGGAGCAAAAAATGATCCCCAGTTCAGCGAGCTTCTCCTTGAATGTGGTTGCCACCGACACGCTGTCGAAGACCGCATCGACCGCAACGCCGGCCAGGCGCTGTTGTTCCGCCAGGGGGATACCCAGCTTTTCGAACGTGGCCAGCACCGCTGGGTCCATCTCATCGAGGCTGTTCAGCGTGGCTTTCGGTTTCGGCGCCGAGTAGTAGATGATGTCTTGGTAGTCGATCGGGCCATAGTGAATGTTCGCCCACTTGGGCTCTGCGGCCGCTTTTTCGAGTTTCGCCCAGTGCCGATAGGACTTCAGCCGCCATTCGAGCATCCACTCGGGCTCATTCTTCTTGGCCGAGATCAGGCGGATGATGTCCTCGTTCAGGCCGCGAGGTGCCGAATCGGCCTCGATTTCCGTGACAAACCCGTACTTGTATTCGCGGTTGGCAAGGGCTTCTAAGGCCCTCGTGTCAGTGCCCATGGCTGCATCCTTTCCAAGTTCAACGCGGTTGCGGAACCGACGTCCGTTACCTCATCCCTGACAAATCTTTTATGTTTCGGGCCCGAAAAAAATAATTCGTGCGCCCTAAACCTGAGCAGGCGAGCGAAATGTTTTTCCCAACGACAGTTCGACCAGTGTTTCCTTGCCCAGGATCTGGGAGATTGGAATGCCGTCCATCACCCCCACAACGTATTCCGTGATGCCCCTCCAGACCGGACGCAGGCGGCAGTCCTTGTCGTGGATACAAGTCCTACGTTGGCCCGTATAGCGATCGCAGATGTCCTCCGTCGTCCAGAGGCCACCGAGCGCCCTTTCCACGTCGCCGAGACTGATTTGCTCGGGGGGTCTCGCCAGAACGTAGCCGCCTTTGACCCCTCGGTGGCTCTTGGTGAAACCAGCCTTCTTCAGGGTCCAGAGCAGCTTTTCAACGTAGGGACAAGAGAGCCCCTCCCGACGCGCAATTTCGGCAGCGCTGAGAGGCTCCCCGGGGGGTGCGGAAGCCAATTGCAAGATGCAGCGGAGGCCGTACTCTTCTTTGGCGGTGATTCTCATCGGGGGTATCTCCTATCAACGCCAGTCTGCCAAAACCATACTATTTTGTCAACTATTATCGGCGCCTCGCCAAGCTGGCCTTGATGCAGGGGAAGGATAGAACCTAAGATGCCGGCGTACTCCATCCCGACCGCTTGTCGAGCCAACCAAATCGAATCAGTCTTATCCGCCACCTGACAACGCTTTCGCTTTGGCGGGCCGCATCACCGAGGCCGCGACCGAAACTGCCAGGATGAGCGCAGTCACCCCCAGCGAGAGAGTCACGGGAATCTTGTAAATGTCCACCATCAGTATCTTGATTCCCACGAACACGAGAATGGCCGAAAGCCCATAGTGCAGGTAACGGAATAACTGCATGATGCCTGCCAGAGCGAAGTACAGTGCCCGCAGGCCCAGAACTGCAAACACGTTCGACGTGACTAAATTCGTAAACGCCGACGGCCTTACTGAGTCTCGTATAATATATTGACACACGAGTAAAAAAAGAGACTGCTGGCTTTCAGGAAGTCACGCAGCACGTCGGGGCAACGGCGAACGCGCCGGGCACCTTCGGGATGAATGGGTCGAGGAGTTTTTCGACCCCGATCTTGAGGTCGTCTTCGCTCTGCGCCTGCTCGGCTACACGACGGATGGCCCCTGCAAGGTTTGCGGGCGACTGAGGGTGCTCTGGCATCGGGACGGATTACGGCGGGATTGGCAAAACAGTTGTTCTATAAGTTCCTGTTTTTGCTTCAGCCGCCCGTCGAAGAGCCAGCGAGGGCGGCCACTTCGGCAAACACGGCCTGGAACTGGGTATGGATGCGCGCGTTGCTGGCGGCGATTTCCGGATCGCCCGGTTGATACGGCCGGCCGCTGAAGTCGGTCACCACCCCTCCGGCCTCGCGGACGATGAGCGTGCCGGCGGCGGTATCCCACGCCTTCAGGTTCAATTCCCAGAAGCCATCAAACCGTCCGCAAGCAACGTAGCAAAGATCGAGCGCGGCTGAGCCATCCCGTCGAACCCCGTGAGAGCATAGCGTGAACTTCTGATAGTAGCCGATGTTCGGGTTGGGATGACGCTTCTGGGTCGGAAAGCCGGTGCCAAGGAGGCTTTCGGCCAGTCGCTCGGTGAGGGAAACGCGGATCGGCCGGTGGTTCAGGAAGGCCCCGCCCCCGCGCTCGGCGCGGAAAAGCTCTTCGCGCACCGGATCATAGACAACGCCGGCCAGCAAGTCCTTTTCTTGCATCAAGGCAATGGAGACGGCAAAGCAGGGATAGCGGTGAACGAAATTGGTCGTGCCGTCGAGCGGGTCAACGTACCAGCAAAACGGGGATTCGGCGGGACGTCCCCCGCCCTCCTCGGCCACCACTGAATGCTTGGGAAAATAACTGCGCAGGCGCTCGACAATCAGTTCTTCCGACCGGCGATCGGCCTCGGTGATCAGGTCCGCTCCTCCCTTGTAGGAGGCCTGGACGCCGCGGTCGAAGTGAGCGAGCAAGAGCTTCCCCGCCTGGCGGGCGACTTCAACAGCAACGTCGAGGTAGTGACTCACGGAGTTTCTCCGTTCACCGTGAACCGTTTACGGTGAACCATAGCCACTAAAATAGCGGCGCCGGTATGTTAGCAGATAGTCTCCCGGCACCCGCACCTCGATTTGCCGCAGAGAAGGGCTGCTTTTTTTCGGCGGATAGTAGGCCAGCCGGTATTGGGTGTGGAGGTCGCGGCTGATTTCGGAAAAGATCCGGTCGAGATCCTCATAGCTCTCGGGAAAAAACATTCGGCCGCCGGCGTATTCCTTCATGGTGATGAGGGCGTGCTCTCCGGCGGTGTTTCGCCCGCTTTCATTCTTGACCGGACGGATCAGGATGGTGTAGAGCATCGCGCCGGCCTTGGCGACTTCCATACGCGCCTGATCAAACGTGCCGGTGCTTGTCGTTTCCCCCGCGTCCGTCACCAGGACGATCACTCGCCGCCGTTCGGGAGGTTGCCGCGCGAGCGCCTGCGAACCTAGAAGAATGGCGTCGTAGAGCGCCGTTCCGGCTTCGGGCGCAATCCGCAGAGAGGCATCTTGAAGCGCGGCGATCTGACCGGTGAAACCGGAAAGCTCGGTCACGTCATCGGCAAATTGGTAAAGCGCCATTCGGTCTCGACCGCGGATCACATCAGCCGCAAAGCGCGCTGCCGACTCGCGCTCAAACTTCAGTTCCTTGTAGGTGCTCAAGCTCGAATCCACCATCAGCGCCAGATCCAGCGGCACCATGGTCTCGCGCTCAAAGACGGCTATGTCCTGTTTCTGGCCGTCCTCATAGACTTCAAAATCCTCCTTGCCCAGCGTGGTGATTGGCTGGCCCGAGCGGTCGCGGACGCTGCAAATGACGTCCACCAGATTCACTTCGACGCGAATGCGCGTCTGCGTGTCAGCCGCCCGCGGTAGCGGGTCTTGGCCAGAGCCCGGCGCAGCCAAAAGAAGGCAGACCAGTCCGCCAGTCCCGAGGCTTCGGGAAAGGCGGGCAAGCCCGTCCCCCAGCATCGCATGCAGCATCGTCCATGTCGGTCGTTTCACAAAGGGTAAGAAGCTCACGGATCCTGCGGGGTTGGCCCGGTTGTTGGCAGGACGATTTCCGGACGCTCGCCTTCCAGCCATACCGCGCCGTCAGCAAAATATTCCTTCTTCCAGATGGGGACTTGTTTTTTCAAGCGATCGATGCCGTACCGGCACGCATCGAACGCTGCCCGGCGATGGGCGGAACTCACTGCGATGAGGACGCTCGTCTCGCCAATTTCCAACCGTCCCAGCCGGTGCACCATCGCCACCCGGTCAATCGGGAACTGCTGGCGCATTTCGGCGACGATCTCTCTCATTTTCTTGAGCGCCATGGGCTCATACGCTTCATATTCCAGATAGAGTGTGGCGTGCCCGCCTCGTACCGGAGTGGAACGGGGCCCGTCTGAATGGTTGCGCACCATGCCGTCGAAAATAACCACCGCGCCATCCCGAGGCTCCTTCAGGCTCCCGACGATCCTGTCCGTGTCAATCCTTTCCCGCACCAGGCGAATCCAATCTTCACCGCTTGTGGTGAGCTTGCCGAATCCACCGCTTACCGGCGGCAAGAACGCCACCTCATCATCGGGTTTGAGCGGCTCCGACCAGCGCGCGTATTCTTGATTGACCGAAGCAACGACCGCCGGCTCGAATTGAGCCAAGCGGGGATACCTCGCATGGTAGCGGGCAAAAAGGTCGCGGACAGACGCCCCCTCGGCCAGCTCGACCTGCTCCTCGCCCCGCCCCACAATATCCTTGAGTTGTCCGAAAAAGAGGACCTTTATCTGCATCGATGAAATTGTACCCCCCGCGGAGGAAAATGAATACGGTGTACTATGGGGGGCATGACAGCGGGCATCGTCTTCATCGTCGGGCGCGATTGGAAGTTTCGCGCTTTGCTGCGCGCCGAACTTGTGGAAAAGGGCTTCGAAGCGATGGGGTTGGAATCATTGGACGAGGCCGGCCGACTTCTAGCCTCCGGCACTCTCCCCCGCCTCACCGTATTCGACATGACCGAGTTCGATGCCGCCCGCAACCTGGCCCGCCTTCTGGCTCTCGCCAAATCCGGACGTCTGCTTCTCCTTATTTCGCCCGGCATGGCCCTTCCGCAGGAACTTTGCGCCGCAACGACCATGGCACGGCCGGTGGCCATCGGCCCCATCGTAGAAGAGATTACTCGTTGCCTGCCTCTCTGAATTCTCTGTGCACTCTGTGCCCTCTGTGGTGAGAGGCATATCCCGATATGAACCACAGAGCGCACAGAGGACACAGAGGAGCACTGAGAGAATCTGGGCGGCTAGCGTCTTCTCACCAAAGCACGACCGACAAAAACCTCCTGAAAGCGTGACGAGCGACTGATTTTCAAGTAAAGTTTTGCTAAACTGGCCTGTTTTTGGTTCGGCTTATGAACTCATTATGAAATCTTCTCGGGCTGCTCCTCAGGTTTCTACGCCGCGATACTTCTGGCACGGGTTTTTCTTTGCTCCCGAGACCGGCATCTTTCGGGCACTCCGCATTCGTGACTACCGGCTCTTCTGGTCGGGCAACTTTCTCTCCAACATCGGCACTTGGATGCAAAACGTGGCTCAGGGTTGGCTTGTCTTCGAACTGACGAATTCGCCCTTTCTGGTCGGCCTCGTGGGATTTGCGCAGCAGGTGCCGGCGCTGATCTTTTCCCTGGTCGGGGGCGTAATCGCCGATCGCGCCAACCGGCGCAAGTTGCTCATCGGGATGCAAACCGCGATGATGGCGCTCGCTCTGGTCCTGGCCGTTTCCATTACCCTGAAAATTGTTTCGATTCACGAAATCCTGGTTATCGCCCTGCTGCTCGGCACGGCGGTGGCGCTCCATGCTCCTGCCTACCAGGCAATGGTTCAGGACATGGTAGGCCGGCCCGACGTTTCCAACGCCATTGCCCTCAACTCCATCCAATTCAATCTCTCGCGTGTGGTTGGTCCTACGCTCGCCGGATGGACGATCGCCGGGATCAACCTGGCGGCGTGCTTCTACCTGAATGCGTTGAGCTTTCTCTGCGTGATCTTCGCCCTGGGAAAGCTTACCTTCCCTTCCAAGACCGCCCGGGCGAACAACAGCTCAGTGGGCGCTGACCTGCTCGCTGGCTTTCGTTACGCCTGGCAACAGGGGACGCCGCTGCTGCTGGTTTCGCTGGTGGCGCTGGCAAGCCTGTTTGGCCTGCCGTATCTGGTGATGATGCCGGTCTTCGCTCGCGATGTGCTGCACGTCGGGGCTCAGGGGCTCGGGTACCTGTTTGCTGCCGCCGGCATCGGGGCGCTCGCCGGAGGATTCAATCTGGCCCGGCTGACCCCTCGCCGCCGGCGTGGCCCGCTGGTCGTCACCGGCGCAGTCGTTTTCTTTGCCGCCATCTTGGGCTTCTCCCTCTCAAAAAGCTTTGCGCTCTCCTGCGCCCTGCTCCTGTGTGTAGGTTGGGCGATGGTGAGCCTGGTAGCCACCGTGAATACGCTGCTTCAAACCCTCGTCTCCGACGAACTCCGCGGCCGGGTCCTGAGCATGCACACGATGGCATTCTTTGGCTTCACCCCTTTTGGATCCCTGCTGGTCGGAGCGCTGGCCGACCGGCTGGGCGCCCCGATCGCCATGGCGGCATCGAGTGGTCTGGCTTTGATTCTGACGGTTGGCCTTTTGTTCGCTGCCCCGCGCCTGCTCGAACTCAAGTGACAGCCCCAAGATCTTCCGCTAGAATCCGGCTTTGCTGACGAGAGTGGCACCTTGGAAAACGCCAAAAACGAAAATACTCCGGACACCGGCAAGTCGAAAGCTCTGATTCACCTCGTCTGCGTCACCTGCAACAAAATGTTTGCCGTGGACGCAGCGCACTACGAAGAAAAGCAGTGCCCCGAGTGCCATCCGCACACTTCCCCGCCGAAGAAATCTACGTAGGGGCAAGCTTCAGCTTGCCCAATTCTTTAGCCTCGTTCGGGGCCGTCTAAAAACCAGCCCCTACAGTCGAATGATTTAACGGCTTGCCGGTTTGCGCATTTGGATGGAGTGAAGGTGCATAACCAGGCCGGTCTCGGGATGGGTTTCCGGCTGGATGCGGTAGGAGTCGCGGATTGCTTCATACCCTTTGGCCTCGTACTCGGCCACCTTGGCGTGAAACTCATCCGAGCCCCACTCGGAGACGAGAATAGTTTCGTCGCGCGGTTCGGTCACGGGTCGCATTATAATTCACAAGCTAGTGTTGTGTCTCAGAAACTCGTTACATAAGTCGGAGCCGCATGGAGTGCGGCGGCTTGCCGCCGCCTTCCCAGAGCAAACGCTTGCTCCTGCTTCAAGCGAAAGACGGCATGGAGGCAAGCCTCCACGCGCAACAGCGGGAGCCCTTCGACTTCGCTCAGGACAAGCAAGCTCCCGTTCAGGGTGAACCTGCACTCCATGCTAACGGGCTGGCCGCCTCAGAATTATTCAACGAACTTCTGAGGCAAGACACTGGGTGAACCCGCGGCTTGCCGTGAACGCTCACCGTGAACGGCCCGAATCATTTCCTCTCTGGAGCGGTGGCGGCTCTGGCAGCGGTCTCCAAGCTGAAATTTAACTCCTTGAGATATTGGCGCATGCGGACGACCAGCTGCACGATGGCTTCGAGGCGGCGGATATTTTCCATCGAGAGGCCGCGGCGGTGCTGCAGCATCCACTCGGCGTTGCCCAAGACGCCGGTCAGCGGATTGTTAATCTCATGGCGAACAGCCGAGGTCAGCTCGCGGGCGGTGGCGACCATCCGGTCCATCTCTGCCAGCCGCGTTTCCAATTCCCGTTGCGCCAGGTGCTTCCGCACCAAAGCCGGGAGCAAACGAACAAAATCTCCGGCTTTCACCAAACAATCGAGGTGGCGGTGGCCCAGCCAGCCGGCCAGCCATTCTTCCAACCCGGGCTCGACGATGACAATGGCGCCGGTTTCGCGAGCCGCGCGATCGAGCAATGGCCCCACCGTCTCGGGCGCCCCGGCCGGGTCGCAAAGAAGAAGATCAATCGGGCGTTCATCCAGCCGCGCTGCCGCTTGTGCCGGCGTAGAAGCAAGGCTCAGTTCCAGGTGGAGGTCCGCCGCGGCCAGCACGTTGACGAATTCCTGGGCAAGATGCCGGTCGGGCTCGAGCACAAGGAGTTTCTTCGTGTTTCGCATGCCAGGACGGTTTCCGTTTATGGGCCAGCTTCTGCTTGAGCCTGTCCGAGCAAGCTGTTGACCATCGTTTTCAATTCTTCCACCAAGAAAGGTTTAGCGAGATGGGGCAGCTTCGACTTTTCCAGGAAGGCAATGGTATGTTGATTCAGCGTGTCGCCGGTAATCAGGAGCAGCCGGTGTTGGGCCGGATGGCCGATCTTGACCAACTCCTGGTAGAGCGCACGGCCGTCGAGCTCGGGCATCTTCAAATCACAGATCACCAGGGCATAGGTTCCCTGCTTGATGCGCTCCAGGCCTTCGCGGCTATTCAGCACGGACTCGACTTCATGGCCTTCTTCAGCAAGTACCTCGACAATCAGGGCTGCCACCGTCGCCTCGTCTTCCACCACCAGGATGTGAGCTTTCCTGGCTGCCAGAGGGGCGCGCTGCCGCGCTTGTAGACCCTCTGCGGCAAGCATCTCCGTCGAAGGCAAAAGAATCGTAAAGTCAGCGCCGCTTGCGACGTCGGCGGCAAAGTCGAGCAGAAGCTGATCCGTAGCCGGCAGAAGGACAGTAAACTCAGCGCCGGATCCCGGCTCGCTCTCCACCTTGATTTGCCCGCCGTGCTCGTTCACGATTCCGTAAGCAATTGACAGGCCCAGGCCCGTGCCTTCTCCGGGCGGCTTGGTCGTAAAGAAAGGATCAAAAATTTTGGATTGGATGGCAGCGGCGATTCCCGGTCCATCATCTCGCACAATGGCCGCCACACAGTCTTTGCCTTGCCTGCGGGTGGAGATGGTGATTTTCCCGCGTCCGCGCCAACGGAGAATGGCCTGTTCGGCGTTGAGAAGCAGGTTGAGAAACACCTGTTGGAGCTGGTGGCGGTCGCCAATCACGCGAGGCAGGCGCCGGTCGAGAGCGAGTTTGACGGTGATATTTTCCACATCCAGCTCATAGGCTCGAAGCGCCACCGTCAGCCGGATGGCTTCGTTCAAATCGAACGGGCGGCGCTCGGGTTTGACCTCGCGAGCAAAAGCCAGCAGATTTCGGATGATGCGCGCTGCCCGCCCGGCCTCACGGTGGATGAGGCCGAGAGTCTTTCGCGACTGCGGATCCGTCCAGCGGCTCAAGAGCAACTGGGAGTAACCGATCACCCCAGTGAGCGGATTGTTCACTTCGTGGGCGATGCCCGAGATCAACAACCCCAGCGAGGCCATGCGGTCGGCCCGCTGCATTTTCTCCTCCGTCAGCGCTTGGCCGGTGACGTCGCGGTAGATCTCTAACCGTCCGAGCAAGCCACCCGCCTCGTCATAGACCGGCCGGCCGTAACGCTCCACCGTCCGCCGTGTCGGCTTGGCGATCTCCAACTGATCCCAGGCCACCTCCTCGCTCTCCAAATCCAGCCGCCGCCAGCGCTCAAAGGATTCGTCCGGGAGAGAGAGCTCGGCTCGCATTTGCTCCAGCATCTGGTCGCGATACAGGCAGCCACGTAATTTCGCATAGTCCAGGCCAAGCACCTGCGCCAGTCGCTGATTGGCCAGCAGAATCCGGCCATCGGTTGCGTATAGCAGGACGCCGCAGTCCAGCGAATCGAGAAGGCTTCCCAACTGGCACCGGAGACGACTCAACTCATTCTTGAGGTTCACTTCCCCCGTGAGGTCGCGTGCCATCAGGTAATATCTCTCGCCAAGGAGAGATGGAACCAGCCGAAGTTCCGCAGTCGCCCCGGCACCGTCCCGGCCACTCCCCGCGGCGAGTTGAACGTTGATGGGAACAGCCAGCTCCCCTCAGACCACCCGCTTGACCCATTCCTGAACCCGTTCCCGATCCCATTCCGGGATGGTATCGTGCCAGGCGTAGCCCCTGAGGTCGGCCTCGGGACGACCCAAGAGCTCCTCGGAAGCCGGATTGGCATCCTGGCAGCGCCTGGCGGTGTCGAGAATCAACACCGCCTCTGATACCCGCTCAAACAGACTCCGAAAGGAGGCTTCGACTGCGACCGAACGCTTCACCCCCTGTTCTGCTCCGAGGAACATGCTGGCTCGGCTTGCCAGCCGGTGAAGAATAGCCAGGACCTACCCTGCCTCGGCGGGCTTGGTCGCAAAGGCAACGAGAAAGACCCCCGCAGTTTCTCCTTCATGCTGCAGCGGCAGCGTTCCCAACCATTCAAGGCCACCCAGGCGCAACCGCTCCTGCCAGGCTTCGGCAGGCCGCTTTGCTGTCGAAAGCCCGGTTGAGACCTCACCGGTGCGGAGTGTCTTCCTCCAGGGCGCCGCCCTAGGCTGAGGTGCTGCGCTCAGCCAAGCGGCGAACGGTGCTTCGCCCGCTTGCGCCAGGGGGATGAGCGAGTCACCCTCCTTCTCCGCCATGCACGCTGAGGCGGCGCCGCACAAGGACTGGGCGGCTGCTGCCAACCGCTCAAACACTTCGGCTATTGGTGTGCCCTTGCTCCAATCGGCTTCGATCTCTTCCAACAAACGGGCCCCCTGCTCCTCAGAAGAGTGCGCCCACTCCGACCTAACCTGCCCGATTGCCATGGCTGTGATCCCTGCCAGTGTTTTCATCTGCGTGATCTCTTCCTCGCTCAAGGCGCGCGGCTCTTCGAAACCCATCAGAATCAATCCATGCGTCCGGTTTTCGAATCGCAGTGGGAAAGCCGCCAGCGCCCGGAAGCGCAACAAGATCGAGGGGAGATCCCTTGCCTGGGCTGGATCGAAGACTGGAATGACGGTGCACTCAGCCGCGTGCATCCAGTTTGCCAGCGTGGGATGGAGGGGCAGCTCGAACCCGCTGGGCTCGGAAACATGACCGTTCCGGACCTCCAAAGCCACCCCGTGGAGCGTGACATCCCGACAGACACCCACACCGACAATCTGCGCTGGGACGGCCTCCAGCACGCCGCGAGCAGCCGAAGCGAGCAACTCTCGGAATCCGCCGCTTCCGCTCAGGTCCTGGACCAGTTCCGCCAGAATGGCGTCAGGGAAAGCTTCAAGTCTTCTCGGTGGCCTGTCCCGGTTTGCCTCGGCGGGCCCGGGTGGCCCGCGTCTCATGCCAAGTTTCATGTTAGCCATCAGCGCCCGCCTAACCCTGCTTCACTTCCCGTCGCGGGAATGGCTCCTCCAAAGGAAACGGGGTGCGTCTCACAAACCTGATGCCTCGCCACCCAGGCGGGTTTGGCCAAACCGCACTTTTCTTCACGGGCGGCGATGGGAAAGGATTGGCAGGTCGACCGCTATAGCACCGAGTCACGTTCGGTCGCCGTTGCTCCTCCCGCACAAGGGAGGCCACTCGGCCATTCTTAACTTCCCCGAATCCAATTGATTACGAAAACCGTTGCGAGCAGCGGTTTCCCAATTTTGGAGAGGGGAACGCGTAGCAGCCAGGAACGACAGGCAGGGGCTAATGATCTCCTACACGGATTGGGCGCGCTGGATCTGGTACTGCTTCAACTTGCGGTAAAGCGTGGTCTTTCCAATGCCCAGCAACCGGGCGGCGGCCACCTTGTCGCCACCGCTTTCGCGCACCGCGCGGAGGATCGCCCGCTTTTCAAGCTCGGCCAGCGGAAGCAGCTCGTCAGTCAGCGAAATCCGCTCCCCGCTGCTGAATTGCAAATTGGAAGGCAGGTCAGCCAACTGGATCACCGGGCCGGAGCCCAATGCCATCGCCCGCTCCACCACGTTTTCCAATTCGCGGACGTTTCCCGGCCAATCATAAGACATCAACCGGGAAAGAGCCTCTTCGCTGATGCCGCGCATGCGCTGGTTGGTTTCCGAAAACTTCTCAATGAAATGATGCATGAGCAGCGGGATGTCTGTCTTGCGTTCGCGCAGCGGCGGAATGCGAATCGCCACCACGTTCAAGCGGAAGTAAAGATCCTGCCGGAAGGTGCCGTTGCGCACCGCCTGCTCGATATCACGGTTGGTGGCAGCAATGATCCGAACGTCAATCGGGATGCGATGGGTGCCGCCGACCGGCTTGACCTCTTTTTCTTGCAAGGCGCGCAACAGCTTGGCCTGAAGCTCGACTGACAACTCGGCAATTTCGTCCAAAAAAAGAGTGCCGCCGTTGGCCACTTCCACCAGGCCTTGCTTGGTACGGTTTGCCCCCGTAAATGCCCCTTTTACATAGCCGAACAGCTCCGACTCAATCAGCGTGGAAACCAGCGCCGAGCAATCAACCGGTGCAAACGGACCGTTGCGACGCGGGCCCAGAAAATGGATCGAGCGCGCCACCAGCTCCTTTCCGGTGCCGCTTTCGCCGAGAACCAAAACCGGCGAAAGACCCTGGCCGACCCGCAGCATCATTTTGTAAATCTTCTGCATTTTGGGCGAGCGTCCCACCAGCCCGCCAAAACCCGGGTGAGTGCGGAGTTGCTCTTTGAGCACACGGATTTCGGCGTCCATGTTGAGCCGCTCGAGCAGCCGCTCTAACTTCAACTTGACCTCGGCCAGATGGAACGGTTTGGTCACATAGTCGTAGGCGCCCAGTTTCATGGCCTGCACGGCGGTCTCAACCGTGCCGTGGGCGGTGAGGATGATGCACTCAACGTACGGCCGCGTCCTTTTGATCTGTTCGAGCAAATCCATCCCGCCGGTGGTCGGCATCTTCAAATCCAGCAGGACGATTTCAACGGGATACTTTTCGAGTTGGTCGAGGGCTTCTTCGGTCGTGCTGGCGACAATAGCCTCTTGGCCGAGCGACTGGACGATCTCGCGACACACCCGTTGCGCCGCCTCCTCGTCCTCGGCGATCAGTACGGTGACTGGAAATTTCCTGGGTACGCTGCTCTCTTCCAGTGGGCCGGCCGTCGCACCTTCCATGCGCACACCCACGCCCGGGGGATAGAACCCCGCTAACTCTAGCAAATCTTTTACCACTTTGGAATAGCCTTAAGTTATGAGTTTACCTACAGTTGTCCTTCTTGTCCCGGGACTGTAGCCTCAGCTCCAGTGTCATTTTGGGAAAGTTTCCCGCTTATGGCCATCTTGCGCGACATCCCTACCGACCAAAATCCGAAATAGAAGAGCCCCGACGGGTCGGGGCTCTTCTCTCGAAAAAGTATCGGCTCTGAGGGACGATGGAGGAAAGGAAACTCTATTCGCGCACTTGAACCGTGACGGCTTTGGTCAGGCGAAAATTGATCCGCTGCTCGGCTGGCACAGAAACGTCCTTCTTTCCGGTAGCATACGCGCCGGCAGTTCCAGCCCCGGCTCCGACCACGCCGCCGATTAAGGCCCCCTTGCCACCACCGGCAAGTCCGCCAATCAGCGCGCCCGCGCCCGTGCCACCGCCAATCATGGCCACGTTGCGCTTCTTGTGCGACTGACCCTTGAAGGATACCGCGCCTGTCTCTAGCGCCACGTCTTCGCCGCCCACTTCAATCGAACGCAGCGTCAATCGCAGATAGCCTGGATCTTGAAGCCGGCCCGACTCCTTGGCGGCCGTCACCTCGCCTGTCACGCGCGCTCCCTTGGGGAGGACCGTCTTGCCTCCGATCACGAGCGGCGCCGCCAGGCTGGCGTCAAAACGATCGCCGGCATGGTTACTCGCGCTGCTCAACGATTGGTTCATGACCACAACCAGGTTCGTACCCTCTGGCACGCTAGCCGGCTTCAACCTTGAACCCAGCGAAAAAAGAGCTCTGCCACCGCTTTCTCCCCGGGGTGAGTCAGCCGTAACCGGTGCCTGCTGGCAGGCTCCACCAATCACCAATAAGCCAGCTAGGCTGGACGCTCCAACAAGCCTACCAACCTTGAAATTCATCCTGCCTCCTTGGGGACTCACAAGACTGTCTTCCGCAGCAACCCGCCTGCCATACAGCTATGGCAATAAGTGATTGATAACACAATGGTTGTCTTATGGCGGAAAAAGGCGCCCCTACCGCGGGTGTAAAAACTGCGTACCGGAACCACTCCCCAATGCAGGAGCCGGAGTAAGCTGCTGGGCTGCCAGCCAGGTTTTCACCCTCTTTCCGGAACCTTGAGGCTGCCCGCTCATGTTCGACGTCATCCACTGCAACCCCTGCACCGAGCTCCTTCCCTGGTTGCCGGCGAACACCGCCAGGTAACACGCGTCAACGATATTGATTGGCCGCCATCGGACGTACGCTGGCGCAAGACCAAGCCCCCAACATTTCCGAGAGCAAAAGGTTGCCCTACTATCTGAAGCCCAAACAACCCGGAGTGGGAATGGGGCAGCGAGTCTCAAGTTAGCGGGCACGGCACGAGTTTCATGCGCGGCCGGAGATTTTCGGCTAGAATGAGCCCTGCCCCGATCTAATCGGGGCATGACACCGAGGGTCTTCACCGGATGAATCGTGCGCAAACGAAGATTTTGATTGCCGAGGACGAAGAAAACGCGCGGGAGGGGCTGGCTGCGCTGATTTCGCAGTGGGGCTATGCGCCCATGTCGGCGGCCGACGGTCTGGACGCGCTCCAGAAATACGAGGAATCTTCGCCGGCCGTCATCATCGCCGACTACCAGATGCCGCGGCTCGACGGTTTGGAATTGCTCCGCCGCCTGGTGGACGACCTCCATCACAAGGTTGAAGTCATTGTTCTGACCGGACACGGGACGGAGGATCTCGAACTGGAGGCGATCGAGCGGGGAGCCTTTTACTACGTTGAGAAGCCGCTGGAACGCTTTCAACAGGTAAAACTCCGCACGTTAGTTGATCGTGCCGTCGAGGGTCTTCGCAACCGGCAGGTCATCGAGTTGCAGACGATCGAGCTGCGCGATGCCGGCAAACTCGGCAAGATGGTCGGCCATTCGAAATGCATGCAGGAGATTCTGGGGCTTATCCACATCATTGCCCCCTCCACCGCCTCCGTCCTCATCACCGGCGAGAGCGGCACCGGCAAAGAGCTGGTGGCTCGCACCCTCCACGAACTGAGCCCCCGGCACGACAAGCCGTTTGTCGCCATCAACTGCGCCGCCGTGCCGGAAACGCTGATTGAAAGTGAAATCTTTGGCCACGAAAAGGGCGCGTTCACCGGCGCCACCGAGCGCCGCGTCGGTTGCTTCGAGTTGGCTCAAGAGGGCACCCTGCTGCTGGATGAGATCGCTGAAATGCCCATTGCCACCCAGGCCAAGCTGCTGCGCGTTCTTGAAGACAACAAGATCCGCCCTCTCGGCAGCAAGACGGAGAGGCATGTCAACGTTCGCGTGCTGGCAGCAACGAACAAAGAGCCGGACCAGGCAGTGAGAAGCGGCCATCTGCGGCAGGATCTCTTTTACCGGCTAAACGTGATCCGGGTTCACGTTCCGCCCCTGCGGGAACACAAGGAAGACCTCCCCGACCTGATTGAGCACCTCATCCGCCAGCTCAACCAGAAACACAATCACCAGGTCCGCGGCGTAGCCACTGACGTGGCCGATCTTTTTCGAAGCTACAACTGGCCCGGCAACATCCGTGAAGTGCGCAATGTGCTCGAGCGGGCCGTGGTCGTCTGCAAGCCCGGTGAGGGGCTCATCACCCGAAATCATCTCCCGCCCGACTTTTGTCGTCCGCAGCGCCCGGGCGCAGGCGACCTGGAACAGCTTCGCTTTCCACCCGGCACCACCGTCGAGCAGGCCGAGCGCGCCCTGATCTACCAGACCCTCTCCACAACCAATAACAACAAGACCCGCGCCGCCGAACTGCTCGGCATCAGTCTCAAAACCCTTCACAATAAGTTGAAGGAATATGAGAGCCAGTCTCAAAACTGAGTTCACCCTGGCCGCCTCGCTGCTCGTCCTGGCTATCGCGGCCGTGCTATCGGCGCTCTGGGCGCGGAATCTCACCCAGACGCTCGTGCGGCAGACGCATGAGCGCGCTCAGTTGGTGGCGCAGCAGGTTTTTGACCAGGCAAGACTGGCCTTGCACTCCTCCCCGGAACGCCCGCGCTCGACTGAGCCGGAGGAGATGCGTCGCTATTTGCGCGCGGTTTTTGAAAACGACGCGGGCATGCAGGCAGCGCTGACATCCAGCGTGGACTACTGGAAGGCGCTGGATGAGATTGCCATTTGCGACTCGGCCGGCGTGGTGCTGGCTTCCAATTTGCCTGAAAAAGTGGGGCGAGTGGAACCACGGCGAACTGAATTCCGCGACATCGCCGAAGCCGGTTGGCTGACCCAGGCGCGCGCGATCTACCAGCGGGGAACTTTCTTTCAGGTTACTTACCCCCTCACCCTGAACCGCCAGCCCTTCGGCGAAATCCGTGTTGGGCTTTCCGGGACATTCCTCAACAGCCAACTGATCCCGCAACTCCAAACCACGCTGGGCTGGGCGCTGGTGGCGGTTTTGGCAGCGACGCTGGTTTCGAGCGTTGGCAGCCGCCTGGCCCTGGCCCCACTCGCTCGCATCAGCCAGCAGCTCGACGGCATGAGCCGCGGCGAGTTTCAAACGCTCCGCCTGGACCGCACCGACGAATTGGGCCAGGTCTCTTCCCAGATTGATCGGCTGGGACAAGAGCTCAGCACTTACCGCACCGGCTACCGTTCCCTCAAGGACAACGTGGATCAAATCATGACTGGGTTGCAGGAAGGCTTGATGCTTTTTTCGCGCGATGGCCACGCCATCATGGTCAGCCCATCAGTGGAGAAATTTCTGGGGGTCAAGCCGGAAGCTCTGCTGCGAAGGTCGATTCAGGAAATTTTTCCGCAAGGATCTTCGGTAGCCCGGGCGCTCGGTCTGCCCCAGCCCGATTTGAGCCCAGTGGAAAATCTGGAGGTCGAGCTGGAGGGCAACCCGCCGCACCGCGCTGCATTGTCGGTGCAGATCATTGCCGAGCGTGGAGAAAAACTGGGCGCACTGGTGACGCTCCGGGATCTGGAATCCATCGAGCGGCTCGGCTCGCAATTTGAAATCACCGAACGCCTGGCCGCCATCAGCCGGGTGACCGCCGGCGTGGCCCACGAGGTCAAAAACCCACTCAACGCCATGTCGCTTCACCTCGGCCAGCTTCGCCGCAAGCTGCCTCCCGACGGCAATACCGCCCAACATCTACAGGTGCTCGAGAACGAGATCAGCCGGCTCAACCGCGCTGTCGATACTTTCCGAAATTTCACCCGGCCGGTCGAGCTTCACCTGGTGGATACCGACCTCCACGGGCTGGTCATGGAAGTTTTTGCGCTGGCGCGTCCGCAGGCCGAGGCGGGGCGGATCTCCATCGCCGTAGAACAACCACAGTCACTGCCGTTGGTGCGCGTGGACCGAGACCTGCTCAAGCAGGCCTTGCTCAATCTGGTGCTCAACGGGTGCCAGGCCATGCCCGGCGGCGGCACACTCACCATTAGCTTGCGCCGGGACGACCACCATGTCGAAATCCTTGTGAAAGACACCGGTGCAGGCATTCCTCCGGAAGATCGAAAGAAAATTTTCCAGCTCTTTTTCAGCACCAAACCGGGCGGGAGCGGCATCGGCCTGGCCAACACCTTTCGCGTCGTCCAACTTCACAATGGCTCCATCGATTTTAATTCCGAGGTAGGCCGCGGCACCACCTTCCGCCTTCGCCTGCCCCCGCGGTGAAGCGATGAAGCGCCCCAGCTCCAGCTTCGCGCTCGCTCTAATTGCCGCCGGCTTGATTGTTTTCTCGAGCCCCGGCTGTCATCGTCGGGCCAAAGCCCAGCCACCCTCCCCCGCACCACCACCGATTGCCGTCCATGTACCGCCGCCGACCGAACCCCCCAGACCTTCTGAGCCGGCGCCGGAGTTGGGCCCCAGCATCACCCCTCAGGAGAAGGCTCGAGCTGAGGAATCGGCCAATGACCTGATAAATCGCACGGAAAACAACCTGCGGAGGGCTTCCGGCAAAAGCCTGAACGCAACACAGAAAGACCTTCTGGAGCGCTCCAGTTCGTTTCTGAAGCAGGCTCGAACAGCGGCTCGAACTGGAGACTGGGCAAGAGCCTCAAACCTCGCTCAGAAGGCTTTCTTGCTCTCAGAAGATCTCTCGCGCTCCCTCCCTTAAGCCAGTAGAAATTCTTCTCGCCAGCAGTAAAAGTTGCGTCTCGCTTCGGGACAGGCAGCGCAGCCGCCGCGTGCTATCCTCGCGTTGCATTGAAAACACAATGGTTAGAGGTCATCATCCCCTCCCGCCTTCCTGTCCTTTCTGGAGAGCGGATTGCCCATATCCAGAGGGAGGGAAAGGGAAACGTTCGAGATGGCTCAGGTGACGCAAACAACTGGCATTCGGGAGAAGACGCAGGAGCGCTACTGGGAGGCGCCGCAGCTCGAGGACAAGATCGTGAGCGTGCCGCCGAAGTTGGTCTGTCCCTCTTGCCAGACCGAATCGCTCCCCCAGGCCTTCTTTTGCTATTACTGCGGCCGGCCGTTGCACGCCGAAAAGGCACAGTTTTTTGAAGCGCACACGAGATTGGTGCTGGGGCGCCGCGTCATGGCCTTCCTGATGGGCGCGCTAGCCTTTGTATTGGTCGCCTGGGCAGTGCCTTCGCTCGCCTCCGACTGGTTCATGGACTGGCAGCAGGCTCATTTCTGGAAGACGGAATGGCTGCTGGCATCCATCCTCACGCTGCTCGTTGCCGTCTTGATCGAGTTGCTGGAACTCCGCCGGCGCTGATCCCTCCCCTCTGGCACCCACCTCCGCAAACGCTTTCTCCCAAGCGAATGTTGTTCGCTGCCTGCTTCTCCTTTCCGCCTCTGTCCGCTATGATGAAGGACGAAGGTGACTCCCGACGTTCTCATCGTTGGTGGCGGCATCATCAGCGGCGCGGTTGCTTATGAGCTGGCCTGTGCTGGAGCAAAAGTTTTGATTCTGGAGCGCAGCCAGGCGGGCCGAGAAGCTTCCTGGGCAGCCGGCGGCATGCTGGCGCCTACTTCGGAAACTTTCCATGACCTTCCCCTTCTTCCCTTTGCGCTGGAGAGCATGCTTCTTTATCCGGATTTCCTGGCCCGGGTGCAGAACGACTCCCGCATCGAGGTGGACTACCGGACGGAGGGAACGCTCCTCATCGCCCTCAATGCCGCGGAAGCGGCCCGGCTCGAGCAGGCGGCCCGGATGCTTGCCTCTCAAAAGCTAGCCGGACAAATGCTGAGCGGCGAAGAAGCGCGGCAGCTTGAGCCGGCGCTGGCCCGGGAGGTCTGCTCCGCGCTCCTGCTTCCGAAAGACCACCAAGTGGACAATCGCCGACTTACGGAGGCCGTTTTCGTGGCCGCTCAAAAGCGTGGGGCGCGCTTGCGTGAGAGGACAACGGTGGAAACCATCGTGGTCGAACATGGGCGCGCCGTGGCTGTGAAGACCGCTGGCGAGAGGGTCGCTGCCGCCAAGATTTTGGTCGCAGCCGGCTGCTGGTCGGCTACGCTGGGGCCCGAGTGCGCCAGGCTTGCGCCCACAAAGCCGATCCGTGGGCAGATGCTCGCCCTGAAGATGGCAAAACCTTGCCTCAGCCGGGTGATTCGCGGCGCTGTCTATCTGGTGCCGGGCAAGGATGGCCGCGTCGTGGTGGGAAGCACCGTCGAGGATGTAGGGTTTGATAAGAGCACCACTCCGGAAGTCCTATCCCGCTTGCGGGCGTCAGCGGAAGAAATCGTTCCCGGCTTGCGCGAAGCCGAAATCGCAGAATCCTGGGCGGGCCTTCGTCCGGATTCGCCGGACCACTTGCCCATTCTGGGTGCCTGCGACATCGAAAATCTTTTCCTTGCCACCGGCCACTACCGGAACGGCATTCTCCTTGCTCCAGCCACTGCCCGCGCCATGGTGGAGTTGATCCTGCGCGGAAGCAGCTCGTTACCGATAGAAACGTTTTCTCCGCTGCGTTTCCGCTGAGCAGCCCTGTAGGGGCAGGCCTTCAGGGCGCCCCCAAATCGGGCCTTCTGGGTGAAGTCAGTAAGGGAAAGGAAAGCGCGACAGGGGCACGCGCGAGCGATCCTGGGTGCGGTCGCCGGGGGCGGGCAAGACGGAAGAGCGACCGGCATCGGTGAAATGAATCCGCGACCCATCGAGCACAATATCATGGTCCAGGACAACATCCACCGTCGTGCCGCGGGGCAACTGCACCTCCGGCCCGCGGGTTAACAACACGCCGAGGATCCCCACGGCCGCCCCCGCGCCGCTGCCAATCGCCGCGCCTTTGCCCACGCTTCCGGCGGCTGCGCCGGCAATGGAACCGATGCTCGCGCCGCCGAGCGTCGTCGTGGCGATGGTGCCCGCGTCCCGACCCTTTTCGCTATCGCCCTTCACCTTCCCCTCCGGGTCCACCTTTTCACCGCCGCCCGTGCCCGCCTGATTTACGTTGGCGGAAAGCGAAATGGTATAGCCGTTGGGCAAAATCAACTCATCAAAGCGAACCATCAGCTCGCCGCGGCCTTTTACCCGCCCGGGACGTTTGCTCTCAGTCACCTGGCCACGCACAAAGCTGCCCGCAGGGATGACAATGCGGTTCTCGATCGTCACCGGATAGAGCGTTTCAAAATAAATCGGGTCTCCCGGGCGCGCGGTTCGGGTCGTCACCGTGTTGACGAGCACCATCGGCAGCCGCGTCCCCGTAGGCACGGTGATCGTGGCCGGTGCCAGCGGCCTGGCCGCTTCAACCGCCTGAGTAGGTTCACCCGGCTCGACAGGAGCAACCGGCTGCTGCGCACAAACGGGAAAAGCCCCGCATAGAAGCATCGTCGGGAAAGCAAGAGTTCGCTTCATCGTGGTTCCTCCGACCGCCTACCCTGTCCGGATGCTCATTATACCCTCCGGGATGCCCTGCCGAATCATGTGAACTTCTCATCGCGAAAGCGCCAACAAAATTTGACACCGGGGACATTTCTCCATAGGCTGAGGAATCGCACCACAGGCAAAGGATTCATCCTGCTTGCCCTGCCTGCCCTGAGCGGAGTCGAAGGGATCCCGCTCTGCGGGAGAAGCGAACGATTCATCCTGAAGGAGTCCTCCATGGCGAACCTGGCACTCGTCTATGGCATGCGGCTGATCCCTGCCGAGGAGCTCGGCTCGGTTGAAGAAGCTACGTTCCACTTCAAAGATGGCCGCGAGGGGCGCATCAGCATGCACCTGATTCAAGGCAGCAAAGAACAAATTGAAAAACAGTTCCGCGCTTCGGTAGCAGCCTTTTTCGAGCTGTACCCGGAAATCTAGTTGCCATGACGCGCTACCTGAACCGCGCCCTGCTCGAGAACGAGACACCAGGCGCGGCCGACCTTATCCGGGATCAAAATCACGAAACCGACCGGCTGTTTGCCTATCACGAGGCGACCAAGCATAGCTATGTCTCCGTTCGCTCGAGCGCCCATTTTCTGGATTGGCGCAACCAGCCCGATCCATTTCGGGTTTATCACGGCGTCCCAACCATCCCTCTCGGATCACCCCAGCCACTGCCGGAGGTGGGAACCTTCGCCACCATTTCAAGCCTCGCCCAACCACGCACAATGACGCCGCCGCCCATCACGTTGCAATTGCTGCATGCTCTTCTTCACCACTCGATGGCCATCAGCGCATGGAAGCAGGTGCCGGAAACCAACTTTCGTTACAGCCTGCGGGTCAACCCCTCATCAGGAAATCTGCATCCCACGGAAACACATCTCGTCGTTGGCGCGAGCCCCGATTTTCCCTTGCCCCGAAACATCGGGGCGAAGGCTTCGGGAAGTGCGAACAGCGAGCTAGAGGAAGGTCTCTACCACTACCGCGTCCTCGACCACGCGCTCGAAAGGCGTTCCCGCGGCCCCTGGGCTGCCAAGCTGGCCGACGTTTGCAGCATCGAATGGCTCGCCGGAGCTCCTCTCATTGTCCTTCTGACTTCGATTCTTTGGCGAGAAGCATGGAAGTATCGCGACCGGGCCTATCGCTACTGCTGCCATGACCTGGGGCATGCAGCGATGTCTCTCCTTTGTGCGGCGCGAGCGCTGGGCCTCGGAGGGGTCTGGCTCAGCCATTTTCCCGATCTTGAGTTGGCTTGCGCTCTCGGCCTTGAGTCTTCTGACGAAGCGCCGATGGCCGTGCTGGTCTTTGGCGCGGAGCCGCGCTCAGCCGGAACGCCCCCGACCAATAAAACGCACGATTCTTTTGTCGAGCCGCCGGGCGGGGTTGCCAACGAGCTTTCCGACGAAGAGGTTCCCTACTATTTGCTTCTGGGCATGCATCGTTCCACCCTGTTGCCGCCGTCTGAGCCGCTGCCAGTGCCACCGGCCCTCTCTCCCTCTCGGGCGTCACCGGACAGCCTAAGCCTTGCGGAAACACCATCTCGAGATCTGCCCCTAGGCATGATTGCCCGCCGGCGTCGGTCGGCGCTCGATTTCGACCCGGAGACACAGCCCATGGAAGCTGCCGACCTCGGCGTTATCCTTCGTCACGCTACCGCTGATTTTCGCGCCGATTTCCGTGGGAATCTTTTCGGCGGAAAGGGCTCTGATCTAGTCCAGCTCTATCTCTATGTCCACCGCGTACGTGGGATTCTGAGCGGCGTCTATCGGTATCACGCCGCAGAGCCTGCCG
>Ga0209320_10000291_pt1 | contig 26191 bp, 24 predicted proteins | sample Rifsed13ft4_FD_184008 | JGI IMG/M metagenome (GOLD analysis project Ga0209320, IMG submission 184008) | Soil microbial communities from Rifle, Colorado, USA - sediment 13ft 4 (version 2) | ecosystem: Environmental > Terrestrial > Deep subsurface > Rock core/Sediment | place: Rifle, Colorado... | reverse complement strand
GGGGAAATCCGGCCCCGGAGGAACCTAAGGACAAGATTGACTTATCGGATGATGACGGATATGGTTTTTTTCGATAATGGCGGGAAAAAATATTCCACCGGGAGGGAAGGCGAATGTCTACCAAGAAAATTCAAGAAAAGATCATCGACAACATGAGAAGCTGGCAAAAAATCGAGAACGCTTCCGTTTCCTCGACCGGGAAGGTGATGGAACGAACCAAAAACCCGGTGGTTCGTATGGTGATGGAAATCATCCAGCGCGATTCGCAGATGCACTATCACGTTCAGGAATTGATTGCAGAGAGCCTGGAATCGAAAACGATTTCGCTCACCCCCGAAGAACTGCATGATGTTTGGAATATGATTGAAGAGCATATCCGGCTGGAAGAAAAATCGGTGGAACTGGCCAACGAGGCGCTCAAAGCGCTCCGGGGCAGGAAAATGGTGGTCCAGGAATATCTTCTTGACTATCTGCGGATGGACGAGCAGAAACACGACAAAATTCTCGAAACGCTGGGAACGATCAAAAAGGGGATGTACCCTTATGGATGATTCCTATCCGCCGTAGCAGGGGCTTTAGCGCCACTCCCAGTCGATGAAGCCGGGATTCGCATCGACCATGGCGTTCACCATCAGCTCCACGAGCCCGCCGTAGTGGATTCCCGCCCTCTCCCACGCGTTGTAGTACTTGATGATGTCGCGGATCTGGCCCTTGCAGTTGCTGCACGGGGCGCAGACGTACTTGGGGTGATCCTTGTCCATCGGCTCGTCCTGGAAGGCCTCGAGGATTTGGCGGAACTTTTTCCTCCCCGTCAGGTGGTGCCGCCATTCGCTGAAGTTGTGGCCCGACATGATGGCGAACCCCGAGCCGCCGCCGCAGCAGTAGTTGTGGACGCCCTCGGGCTTCATCGGGTGGAAGCGGTTCTCGGGGACGATGGCCTTGAGGACCTCCCGCTGCGGCCGGACGATGCCCATGAGCCGCACCACGTTGCAGGGGTCGTGGAGCGTGACCGGGAAGTCGTTGCGCGACTTGTCGAACCGGATTCGACCTGACTTCACGATCTCGTGGAGGACCGTGAACGCGCTCTCGCGCGGGATGTTGAGGTCGCCGGTCAGGACCTTGTCGGCGATCACGGTGAGGGCCTTGTGCGCGTGGCCGCACTCGCCCAGGACGATCTTCTTCACCTTGAGCTTCCGGGCGGCCTTGGCGTGGAGGATCGCGACGCGCGCGAACTGCACGTCGTCATACCAGACGCCGTAGTTGATGCCGTCGTACCCGGCGATCTCGCTCGAGAGCGTCCAGCTCAGGCCCGCGGCGTTGAACAGCAAGGCGAAGGCGCCGGGGTTCTCGGGCCACGCCATGATTTCGCCGGCATTGTGGATGAGGAGGATGTCGGCCCCCTCCTTGTCCCAGGGGGTCTCGATCTTGATGCCGGTCTTTTCGGAGGTGTCCTCGTCGATGAATTCGATGTTGTCCTTGACGACGAGCGCGTTCATGCCCGTGGAGGAACCGACCTTGAGCTGGAGCATCGAGCCGAAGTCATGGCACTCCTTCGAGGAGATTCCCATCTCCTGGCTGGCGACCTTCCGGATCTCGCGTGCGAGCAGCGCGTTGTCGGCGCCGATGGGGCAGGTCTGCGCGCAGCGCCGGCACAGGTTGCAGCGGTAGGCGAGTTCGATGAGTCGCGAGACGGTCTTCCAGTTGAGGTCGATGTCACCGTGGCTGAACGTCGAGCCGTTCCGGACGTACTTGTGGTAGATGCGGCGGAAGATCTCGGAACGGTACGCCGGCCGGTAGAGCGGGTTCCCGCCGCTCTCCTCGTAGATATGGCAGGCCTCGGAACAGGTGAAGCACCGGGCGCAGTGCTCCATCGACATGAGGAGGGGTTGGAGGAACGTCCAGTTGTTCTCCGGCGTGAAGAGCTTCCGCATACCGCTCAAGAACTGGTTGACCAGGCGCTCCTCCTCCTCCTTGGACGCCGGCTTCGGGATGCTCAGGGCGATCGTGTCATCCAGACACTCGTACTTCTTTCTGGCCTGATCCGAAAGCGGAGCGATGGCAGGCTCTTCCTCCCGCTTGTCGAACGGAGGCGGAAGCGGGACCTGGTCCTCGATGTCGACGTGGGTGAGCGGGCCTTCGCCCCTCGAGAAGTCTTGTAAGCTCGGGTCTTTTTTTATTTCTTTACCTCCTCGGTGGCGGCGTCCACCCATGTCTTTTTGCCGTCCCCTCGGATGTGCGGCGCGGCCCAGGTAATGGGATGGGCCAACAGCTCGTGGATCGCCGCCTCCTGTTTTCCCCCGCGGAGGTTCGGCTCGTCGTTCCAGCGGATGGCGTGGTAGGCGAAGTACTTGCCCACGAAGTGAGACATGTGCGTGAGCGGGATATACGCCATCAGCAGCCCCAGCAGGATCAGAGAGGCCTGCGGCAGAAGGATCTCCAGACCCGAGCCGGGCAGGGCTTCCATCTTGAACGTCACGAGATTGTGGACAAGGAACCGGAACTTCGAGAAGTCGCGATCCACCGTGAAGAACGTGACCAGCGTCAGCCCGAAGACCGCGATGAAGAACAGCAGATTGAAGATGTCGGCCGGAGCGGTGAAGTCCCTGAGTTCGGGGTCGCTCAACCGCCGGTGGAGGAGCCCCACGGCGCCGAGGATCGCCAGGCCCATGCCTGCGGCGCCGCTGGCCACGATGGCGTACGTGAGCAGTGTGCCGGCCACGCCTTCGAGCAGGGCGGGCGTGGCCGCGGCGAGGAGGCCGTGAATCCCCATCAGCACCGCCCACAAGGCGGCCAGGTAGAGCCCGAAGTGGAACGGGAACGATCGGACCCACATCTTCGGGTTGTGCTCCTTGAGCGCGACCAGAAACACGATCTCGGGGATCATCGCCTTGAGCTCCCCGACCAGGGACTTTTCGCGCGGCTTCGTCCACCAGTCGGACTCCTCGAGGTACGAGCCGCCGTAGTGCGCCCGGCTCGCTTCGTGGGCCACGGGGTACAACTCCCAGCGGACGTGCATGGGGAGCCGGGACCACATGATGAAGCGGGCGATGATGGCGATGGCGAAGACGAGCAGAGCCAGGTAGATGACCACGTAGGGAATCAGGGCCACGTTCGTTTCCTCGCACTTCTGCCGGCTTCGGTTGCGATCGCAGGCAATGGTGACGATTCGTACTGGCTTCTGTGCAGCGATTTAGTCACGTGGTTCCTGCATGCGCAGGTCTCATCCGTGAATATTTCACTAATGAGAATCATATCAAATTTTATTTATATTGTGCCGAATTTTTTCTTGTCGGCTGAACGAAAATTTCGAACGGTGTGATTAATTTCTTTTATTTAAAAATACAACACCTGGTATTGAAAAATACAACTACTGGCTTATTGTTGACCCGTGGTTCTTACCCGCGCATCATCGCACGGAGGACCGCTCCGGGTTTTTCATCGGGAATGTGCACGACATTCCTCCAGCCGAGGAGCTGCGCCCTCCCGGCGGCTGCGGGACTCAAGCACCACGCCACGACCTTCGATGAATCCCACCCGGGCCCGTCCCTTTCCTCGTCGAGCGCGTCCGCTTCCTCCGGGCTCCGGAGGACGCAGCCCGTAATCGGCAGGGCGCCCAGGACGACCCTCGCAGCGGGGGTGACGGGCAGGGGGACTTCGACCACCTCTGCGCCGCACCGGTCCAGCTCCATGCCGAGGTCCCCTCCCGGAGAGACGATCACGAGGCGTTCCCCCGAAAGCGGACGTTTCCCGAACCAGTCCAAGGTGTCCGCGTGGCGGACGACCGTGCCGATGATGAAAAGCGCCGGGGGTTCTATTCTCGCGCGCTCGACGGCGGCGGGGAGCCCGTCGAGCGTGCTCCGGACCACCCTCTGGGCGGAGGTGGTGCCCCGCTCCACGACCGCGGCGGGCGTGAGGCGTTTCATGCCCGCGGCGATGAGCCGCTCCACGACCTGCGGCAGGCTGGTCACGCCCATATACCCCACCAGCGTCGCGTGGGGATCGGCGGCGAGCAGGTCCCAGCGTACCTGCGTCCCTTCCTCTTTTTTCGATTCGTGAGCCGTGAAAAACGTCACCCGGACGGCCTCATGCCGGTGCGTCGGCGGGACCCCGGCGTACGCAGGGGCCGCAATTCCCGAGGTCACGCCCGGCACCACCTCGAACGCGACCCCCGCGGCGGCGAGCGCCTCCGCCTCCTCGCCGCCCCGCCCGAACACGTACGGGTCGCCGCCCTTCAGCCGGACCACGCGCTTTCCTTCGCGGGCGAGGCGCACCAGCAGGGCGTTGATCTCCTCCTGCGGCACGGGGTGGTGCCCGGCCTCCTTGCCCACGCAGTGGAGTCCGACATTCGCGGGGAGGTCGCAGGGGAGCGCGGTCGCGGCCAGCCGGTCGTATACCACGGCCTCGGCGCTCATGAGCCTCTGCCGGCCGCGCAGGGTGAGAAGGCCTGCGTTCCCCGGACCGGCCCCGACCAGCGAGACGAGACCCGCCGTTTCCCTTGCCCCGTCGGGAGACGCATATCCGGCCTGTGATCCTGTTCCGTTCTCTGCGTGCCCGGCTCCCGGCATCGAAGGGTCCGGGGAGAGCCATCGTGCCAGCTCCTCCGCCGCGGGGACCCGCGCCCTGATCTGCCGGGTGTCCACGGTGGCGTCAAAGAACAGGTCATACCGCCGCTCCATCTCGTCCCGGGGGAGGCCGAGTGCACGAACCGCGCCTCGGAAACGCCCGGCCGCCTCGATCCATGCCGTCCACTCCGGCCCGAAGCGGCGCTCGAGGAACAAGCGGAGGCGGCGGACCACGAACGGCGACTCGCCCGCCGAGGCGATGGACAGCTGCAGCGATCCCCGGCGCACGCGGGCGGGGAGGTGAAACGTGCAGAGCGCGGGGTCGTCGGCCACGTTGACCCACACGCCTGCCGAGGCGGCGTCCTCCGAGACGCGCCGGTTCACCTCGCGATCGTCCGTCGCGGCAAACACCAGGGGGAAGGCGGCGGCCTCGCCCGGCCGATAGGCCCGCTTCTCGAGAGTGATCGCCTGGTCCTTCTCGAGGTCCGCGAGCGGTCCGACCGCCTCGGGCGTGACCACGGTGACCTGCGCCCCCTCCGCGATGAGCCCTTCGACCTTGCGCAGGGCCACCCACCCGCCGCCCACCACCAGGCAGCGGCGCCCCTTTACGTTCAACGTGACCGGGTACATGGCAACCTCATGACATCGCGCAGGGGTGTGCGCGGTCCCGCGTCAGGCCTCCAGCTCCTCCCTCACCGAAACGGCGATCTTGTACAGGACCGTGATGATGAGGAAGCCCCCGGCATAAATGCCGAGCGTGATGAGCCCCTCGCGGAGCGTGGGGCTGTACTCGGTGACCTTCCCCAGCGGAGAGGGGATGAAGCCGGTGACCACCATGCCAAGGCCCTTCTCGATCCAGATGGCCGCGACGATGCCCACGCAGATTACGAACAGGTACGTGAAGTTGTTCCTGATCTTCGGGAAGAGCAGGAGGACCAGTGCCGTGACGGCCAGGAACTGCGACGTCCACATGAACGGCACGAGGGCGTTGTGGCCGTGCAGGCCGAAGAAGAGGTACTCGAAGTGGTGCTTGTGCTCGGGGATGTCGCTGTACAGGGCCGTGAAGAGCTCGACCAGGACGAAGAAGATGTTGATCGCCATGGCGTAGGTGACGATCTGCGAGAGCTTCTTGATGGCCTCCTCTCCGGCGTCGAACGTCGTGTACTTCCGGAGGATGAGGCAGAAGACGATGAGGAGGCTCGGGCCGGAGGCGAAGGCCGAGGCGAGGAAACGCGGCGCCAGGATGGCCGTCAGCCAGAACGGCCGGGCGCCGAGGCCGGAGTAGAGGAACGCCGTCACCGTGTGGATGCTGATGGCCCAGGGAATCGAGAGGATGATGATCGGTTTGATCCACGACGGCGGGTGGACCTCCTTTGCCTCCGAGGTGAACGTGACGTACGCGATGAGGATGTTGAGGACCAGGTAGCCTAGGAGGACCATCATGTCCCAGAACATGAGCGAGTTCGGCGTGGGGTACAGGATCACGTTCAGGACCCGGGTCGGCTGGCCCATGTCGACGAAGATGAACAGCATGCACATCGTCACCGCTCCAATTGCCAGGAACTCGCCCAGGATCGTGAGCCTGCCGAAGGCCTTGTAGTTGTGCAGGTAGTACGGCAGGACCACCATCACGGCCGACGCGGCGACGCCGACGAGGAAGGTGAACTGCGCGATGTACAAGCCCCAGGGGACGTCGCGGCTGAGCCCGGTGATGACGAGGCCCGCGCTCAGCTGCTTGAGGTAGGCGAGGACGCCCACCAGCGCGAGGGCCGACAGGATCCCGATCAGTGTCCAGTAGCGCCTGCTTCCATGCAGTGCCTTTTCCAGCATATCGACCTCACACCAGGTAGAAGATCTGTGGTTCGGTCCCGAGCTCGGGCTTTCGCCGGATCGAGAAGCCGTCCTTGAGCATGCGCGCCACCTCGGAGTTCGGGTCCCGGATATCGCCGAACGTCATCGTGCCCGGCCCGGCGACCTTGTTGCAGACCTCCACGCAGGCCGGCGGGAGGCCCTTGATCAGCCGCTCGGTGCAGAACGTGCACTTCTCGACGACGCCCTTCATCCGGGTGGGGTACTCGGGCTTGATCCCGGTCGTGATGAACGGCCGCGGGTCCTGCCAGTTGAAGCTCCGGGAGCCGTACGGACACCCCACGATGCAGTAGCGGCAGCCGATGCACCGGTGCTGGTCCATCATCACGATCCCGTCCGGTCGCTTCCACGTGGCCTTGGTGGGGCACACGCGCACGCACGGGGGGTTGTCGCAGTGGTTGCAGAGCACCAGGACGTTCTTGCCGGCCAGCCCCTTTTCGAGGTACGGGTGGGACTCGGCCGCGAAGGTGTCCTTGAAAGACTCCTTCCAGATCCACTTGATCTCGCGGAGAGGGTCCTTGATCAGCGGCACGTTGTGCGCGACGTGGCAGGCGTCGATGCACGCGCGGCAGTCCTCGCGCTCGAGGCACTTCCTGACGTTCACCGCGATGGCCCACCGCCCGGCCGTGAGCTCGCCCGGCATGGCGTCCGCGCTCACCGCGCCGGCGACGGCCCTGGTGATGGGCGCGGCGAGCCCCGCGCCGAGGATCGCGCACCCGGCGGTCTTGAGAAAGGCTCTCCTGCTTTCATCCATCACAGTACCCCTTTTACCCCTTTTTTATCGAGGTGGCAGTCCCAGCAGAACGGGTTCTCGCCCATGTACGTGTGGCACTTGTCGCAGAACTGGGCCCTTTCCTCGTGACACTTCATGCACGTGTTGTTGAGACTCATCTCGTAGCGCGTTCCGTCCTGCGAGACGTAGATGTGCCGGTCTTCCCGGACCACGGCGTCGCGCCACCGGTTGAGCAGGTCCATGTGGGCGTCCCGCATGTACTGCCGGGACTCGACGCACTTCTTCTCCGTCTTCGGGAGGACCGGGTCGGGCTTCACCCCGGCCTTGCCGGTGGCCGCCGAGTACCAGAACGGGAGCGTGATCATCACGAGGAAGGCGGCAAGGCCCGCCATGATCTTGCCCTTGTCGTACATCGCCTTACTCCTCCCCTTCGTAGATGGGTTGCTCTTCCACTTCGTGGATGGGTTCCAGGCGCAGGTTGACCGTCCGCTCCTTCTGCCCCTTCATGACGAGAGCGTTGGCCACCAGTTCGTGGATGCCGGCCACCTTGACGCCCGGGGCCCAGTAGTCGCAGACCGTCGTGAGCGTCGCCCGGTCGATGGCGCACATGGCGACCAGGCGGTTCACGCCGTGCTTCTGCTGGACGTGGCGCACCGCGTTGCCGCGGGGGAGCCCGCCGCGCAGCCTCATCTCCATGTTCTCGTCCGTGCCCAGGCCGGCGCCGCCGCCGCAGCAGAACGTCTTCTCGCGGATGGTGTTTATGGGCATCTCCTTGAAGTGGCTGCAGACGTTACGGATGACGTACCGCGGCTCCTCCAGGATCCCCATCGCGCGCGCGGGGTTGCACGAGTCGTGGAACGTCACCTTGAGCAGATCGTTCTGCGACGGGTCGAGCTTGAGCTTGCCGTGCTTGATGAGGTCGGCCGTGAACTCGACGATGTGGATCATCTTGGTGGAGCGGGCGTGCTCGAACCGGGTCCCGGTGATCGGGGAGGTCGGCACCTCCAGGAAGTCGGCGGGGCCGTTCATCGTGTCCATGTACTGGTGCAGGACCCGCCACATGTGGCCGCACTCGCCGCCCATGATCCACTTGACGCCGAGCCGCTTGGCCTCGGCGTAGATCTTGGCGTTGAGCCGTTTGATCATCTCGTGCGAGGTGAACAGGCCGAAGTTCCCGCCCTCGGAGGCGTAGGTGCTCCACGTGTAGTTGAGGCCGATCTCGTGGAACAGCATCATGTAGCCCATGCAGGTGTAGGTGCCGGGGTCGGCGAGGAAGTCCCCCGAGGGCGTGACGAAGAGGACGTCGGCGCCCTTCTGGTTCAAGGGGATCTTCACGCGGATGCCGGTGGCCTCCTCGATGTCGTCCGCGAAGAAGGTGAGCGTGTCCTTGAGGCCGTGCGGCTGGATGCCCAGGTGATTGCCGGTCCGGAAACAGTTGGAGACGGGCTCGATGACCCAGTTGACGTTCAGGCCGACGAGGTTGAGGAGCTCGCGGGCCATCATCGTGATCTCGGCGGTGTCGATGCCGTACGGACAGAAGACCGAGCAGCGCCGGCACTCGGTGCACTGGAAGAAGTAGTAGAACCACTCCTTGATGACGGGGACGGTGAGCTCGCGCCCGCCGGCGAGCCGCCCCAGGATCTTCCCCGCGGTCGTGAAGTCGTTCCGGTAGACCGAGCGCAGGAGCTCGGCCCGGAGCACGGGCATGTTCTTGGGGTCGCCGCCGCCGACATAGAAATGGCACTTGTCGGCGCATGCGCCGCAGCGCACGCAGATGTCCATGAAGATCTTGAAGGAGCGGTACTTCGCGAGGCGTTCCTTGATCCCGGCGAGGATGATCTCCTTCCAGTTCTTTGGGAGCTTCCAGTCCTCGTCGGTCGGCGACCACGGACGCGGGTTTGCGAGGTCGAGGTATTCGAGATGCTTGGGCTTGCCCGGGTAGATCCAGGTTCCCGGCCGGAAGTCGACCGGCGTGTCCATCCACCCGGTCTCGGGCGGCCGGTAGTCCATCGCAAGGAGGTCCTCGGGCTTGTAGTATTCCACCTCGTCGAATTTATGAGCCCCAGCCATCGATCTACTCCTTCTCCACCGGGATGCCGGCGGCCTTCATCTTGTCCCTGAAATCGTCCTCGTACTCCTCGTAGGTGTGGACCTTGACGGGGGCGTTCCAGGGGTTGACGTGCCGCACCATCCGGTTGTTGTTGGCGAGGTTCCTCGTGGGGCTCAGGAACACGCCGCCCATGTGCATGAGCTTGCTGAACGGGAAGTAGGCGAGGAGCGTGGCGACCAGCGTGAGGTGAAGGAAGAAGAACCAGTGGACGCCCTTCGGGATCACGGGCTTGAAGCTCACGAGCCCCATCGCCAGCTCCTTGACGTTCACGATGTCCGTCCGGACGAAGTGCCGCAGCAGCACGCCCGTGCCCGCGATGCCGATGAGGAGGAACAGCGGGAAGTAGTCCGAGGCGAGCGAGAAATACCGGAGTCGCGGCGACCAGAAGCGCCGGGCGAACAGGAACGTCAGGGCCGCCAGGAGGAAGAGGTTCGACGCCATGACCGGCGGGACACCGACCTGGAAGAAGCCATCCACGCGCTGGAGCAGGGCCACGACATACGGGACCGGCTCGGTGAAGAAGCGGAGGTGGCGCACGAAGGTGACCAGGAAGCTGTAATGGAACACGAGCGCGCCGATCCAGAGCCACAGGCCCGGCCCGTAGACCACTGTCGCCTCCTCGTGCCGCTCCATCTTCGTGTCCCGGAAGAGCGACCGGAAACAGAGGATCTCGAGCGCCATCCGGCCGATCACGCCGGTCGTGTCGTGCGGGTTATCGAGCCGGTCGGGCGGAATCCATTCCAGCGACTTCTGCTGCCCGCAGGTCGTGGGGATCCGGAAGGGGACCGGCGACTTCGCCCAGCCCACGATGCGGTAGATGAAGCCGATCAGGAACGTGGCGATGGCGGCGTACGGCAGGATGGTCCCGAAGAGGAACTTCGCGTCCAGGACCCCTGTCCCCACGTACGCCGCCAGCATGACCGCCAGCACCGCGACCAGTGATAGGAAGACGTTCATCGGACCCTCACCTCACTTGCGGCGGGCCCGATCGATCGGGCCGCTCTTCTGTTCCGGATCTCCTTCCGGATCGCCGTAACGGATCTTCGACATCCTGCTCAGCGTCGAAACCCGACCCTTGATCTCGTTGACACGGATCTCCGCAATCTTTTTCTGGTAGCCCGCGTAGACGTCGAACGCACACGCCGCCATCCGGTCGATCCTGGACTCGAAGACGAAGAGTTCCTTGAGCGCGCCCGCGTCCGTAAGCTCCCCTGCGAGCGCGTCCCGGATGACGCCCTTGAGCGCGAAGATGAACCAGATCGCCCGGGAAGGGGGGAAACCCTGGACGCACCGCACCTGGAGGATGCGGTCGAGATGGGGCACGAACTCGCCGGGCGGCGCGTCCGTGACGAGCGCGTCGAACAGCCCCTCGATACCGGCGGTGGTGGCGGCCCCCACGGGGTTGGCGAAGGAGTTCTTCTCCTTCCCGTAGAACCCCACTACGTCCGCGGGGTAGATCTCGAGCGCGGCCTGAACCCACCCGCGCACGATCCCATCCCTTTTCTGCCGGAGCAGAGTCTCCAATGGCGCGGTCCTTTCCCTGCGCGGCCGGCCGTGTGCGGTGCCGCCACACGCCGGCACGGCGTTGGTCGAAAACCCCCGGCACGACCGGACGGGAGGTGCCGGGGGACAGGTCGTGTCAGATCAGATCAGACGCACCCGGTCGGTTTCGGCAGCCCGGCCACCTTGCATGCGCCCTTGGCCGGACCCGTCGGGAACATCTCGTAGACCTCGTTCAGCTTGAAACCGGTGTCCTTGCAGAGCTTCCGGATCATCGGGGCGACGCCGAACTTGAGGTAGTAGTCGCGCAGGTACCGGACGAGCTTCCAGTGCCTCTCGGTGAGGTCGTTGACGCCCTCGGTCACCGCGAGCGCAACGGCCACACTCTCGTTCCACCTGTCCGGTTCCTGGATGAAACCGTCCTCGTCGATCTCGAGCTCGATGTCTCCGGCCTTGAACATTGCCATGGTGCGTACCTCCTGGTTTGATGATCGGACACTTATAAGCCGATCCTTTCGTTTAACGATACTGCCAGTTGCCGGCCGATCTCGCCGGGATATCTGCGGGAAACCGTCCGGAGCGCGGTTGCGAGCCCCTCGCTCAGCTCCGGGTCAGCCGAGAGACGCACGAGGTCGGGGAGCATGGGGAGCAGCAGCTCGGGGTTTTCGTCCGCTATTGCCTGCAGGACCTCGGGGGCCGTCGCGGCGTTGGTCCCGGACTCGTCGTTCATGGCCCACACCAGGCGGCGGATGACGTTCTGGACCATGGCCGGGTGGCGCCTCGACGCGAGCGCCACGGCGCGTGCGGCCCGCTTCCGGATCCCGCGTTCCGCATGGTACGTGAGCCCCAGCGCGTGCCGGACCGCCCCGGGCTCCTCCGACACCAGCCTCTCGAGTTCGTCATCCGAACCGTTTCGCACCGCGGTGTGCGTGCGCGTCTTCAGGCTCACGCCGCGCCTCCCCCGGACGCGCGCACCAGCCCGTCGGCCCAGTCGGGCATGCCGAGTGCGTGGAGGTGCGTGTAGCTGGCCAGCACCCGGCGCGAGCAGATGCCGTCGCGCCCGCCGCCCACGCCCACCCCTTTCGAGAGCGCCAGCACCGTGTCGAGGCCGGCAAGGTCGCCGCGCAACCGGGAATAGTGGAACTCGTGGCCGCGGACGGCCGTCTGCTCGGGGAGGAACGGGTTCCGGCCGTCCACGCGGGCCTGGACGTACCCATGGCCCTGCGGCCTCGCCGTCTGCTCCACCGTGACGGGCAGAGCGCCCACCATCGGGTAGGACTGTCCCCTGGACTCCAGCGCGCCCGCCAGGTACATGAGCCCGCCGCATTCGGCCCAGACCGGCAGGCCTTCGTCGATGCTCTTTCTCAACGCCTCCCGGAAAGCGACGTTGTCCGAGAGCGCCGCCGCGTGTTCCTCGGGGAAGCCCCCGCCGGCGTAGAGCACGTCGATCGCCGGGAGTTCGCTGTCGGAAACCGGGGAGATGAACGTCAGCACCGCGCCGGCATCCTCGAGCGCCGAGAAGTTCTCGGGGTAGTAGAAGGAGAACGCGCGGTCCTTGAGCACGCCGATGCGCGCGCGGAACTTCCGGGCCCTCGGGGCCTCGGCGTCCCCTGCCGGTCCGAGGTCGTCCGCCGTCCGCGCGACTGAAAGGAGCGCATCGACGTCGACGTGCCGCGCAACGGCCTCGCCCAGCGCCTCCAGCGTCTCGGTGACGCCCGGGTACTCGGCCGGCGTGATGAGACCGAGGTGGCGGCTGGGCAGGTGCTCGATGGCCAGCCTGGGGATCGCCCCGAGCACCGGGATGCCCGTCTCGACCCTGACGGCATCGCGGATGACGGCCTCCTGCCGGGCGGTGCCCACCCGGTTGAGGAGGACCCCCGCCAGCCTGAGGGACGGGTCGAGGGTTCGGCAGCCCAGAACCAGGGCCGCAATGGTCCGGGTGACCTTGGTGACGTCCACCACGAGGACGACCGGCGTACCCGTTAAGCGCGCCAGCAGGGCGGTGAAGTGGGATCCTTCGGCGTCCATCCCGTCGAACAGCCCCCGGTTCCCCTCGATGATCCCGACGTCGGCGCAGAGGGACGCCCTGCGGAGGGAGGAAAGGATCGCCTCCGCGGGCATGAGGAACGTGTCCAGGTTGCGCCCGGCGGTCCCTGCCGCCTCGCCCAGCCACGCCGCGTCGATGAAGTCGGGCCCCTTTTTAAACGGCGCGATGCGGAGTCCTTTCCGGCGCAAGGCGACGGAGAGCCCGAGCGACACGAGACTCTTGCCCGTGTCGCCCGCGAGTCCTGCGATCAATACCCTTGGGAAAACGGCTTTCGTCATTGCGGCGGATTACACCATGTCCATGAAGGCGCACGGGCACTCTTCCGCGCACTTTTTGCACCCGTCGCACAGTTCCATCTTGATCTTGTAGTAGTTGCCCAGTGTCGGCTCCGCTACCTTGGAGAAACAGGAGGGCGTGCAGTACATCCAGCAGCGCTCGCATGCGAAGCACAAACCGCAGGAGAAGCAGCGGCTGATCTCGTGGAAAAACTCGTCGGAGGAGATCCCCCTGGCGATCTCGTCGTCCGGCCTTTTCAACCATTCCTCGACCGGCATGTGGCCCTTCTCGACCCGCGGCTTTGGCTCGTAGAAGTCCATCTTGATGCGTTCCTTCTGGAGGTGCGTAAGAAATTCCTTCTTCGGCGGCTCCATGCCGCGCAGAACCGCGTGGACGGCCTCGGCGGCGTACCGTCCCTGCCCGATCGCGACGGTCGCGAGCCCGAGGCCCACGACGTCGCCGCCGGCATACACGTTTTCGGCCACCTTGCCATCGGCGTTCGGTTGGATCCACACGCCCTTGGCGGGCTTGAGCTCATTGAGCGGCCCCCAGTCGGGCTCCTGGGAGATGGCCGCGATGATGGAATCCACCGGGATCTCGTACTCGGAACCCTGGATCGGCACGGGCCGACGGCGTCCCGAATCGTCCGGCTCGCCGAGCTCCATCTTCTGAACCACGATGCCCCTGACCTTCCCGTCGGCCCTTTTCACCTCCACCGGGGCGACGAGGAGTTCGATCTTCACCTCCTCCTTGAGGGCGTCCTCGATCTCGCTGTCGATGGCGGGCATCTCGGTGCGCGTGCGGCGGTAGAGGATGGTGACCTCGGCGCCGGCGCGGCGCGCCGCGCGCGCGGCGTCGATGGCCGTGTCGCCGCCGCCGATCACCGCGACGCTTCTTCCGACGTCCACCGTTTCGCCGTTTTTCACACGATGCAGATAGTCGGTGCCCGTCCAGACGCCGGGGCCTTCCTCGCCCGGAACCCTCATGAACTTGCCCTTGTGGGCGCCGATCCCGACGAAAATGACCTGGTGGCGTTTCTTGAGCTCCTCGACCGGCACATCCTTTCCGATCGTGGTGTTGAGCTTGAGCTCGACGCCCAGGTCGAGAATGCGCTGGTTCTCGGCATTCAGGGGGTCCGAGGGCAGGCGGTAGAACGGGATGCCCCATAAGAGCATGCCGCCCGCCTTGTCCGTCTTCTCGTACACGGTCACCTGGTAACCGCGCCGGGCAAGCTGGTAGGCGAACGACATCCCGGCGGGGCCCGCGCCGATGACGCCGATGGACTCGGGCTTTACGTCCTCTTCCAGCTTGTTCAACGCAAGCTTGTGCTCCAGAGCCCAGTCGCCGAGGAACTGCTCCATGGCGTTGATCGAGACGGAGCCGTCCTTGAGGGCACGGCTGCACTCTTTCTCGCACGGGTGCGGGCAGACCCGGCCCAAGGTCGAGGGGAACGGGTTCTTGTCCACGATCATCCGCCACGACTTCTCCAGCGCCTGATCGGAAGAGAGCCCCAGCTTCTCGCGCTGGGCGATGGTGCTGATCCAAGCGCGGATGTTCGAGCCGCTCGGACAGGTCTCCATGCAGGGGGGGGTTTTCATCACCGGCTGCGGCCGGAGCGACGACACCGCGGCGCCCGACCCCCCGCGAGTCGCCGTGCTGAGCGGTTTTACATGAGCCGATTTCTTGAGCAGAGCCATGATCCTTCGAACCGCCTTTCCCGGCCGGGCCTGGCGCGGCACCGGCGATGCTTCCACCACCGGTGTGCGCGACCCGCCAAAATTCCGGCCCGCCCCCGGGGAAACCCCGGGGGAGGGGCGAGCATTATTTTTTTTCGGGCGTCAGCACGACATAGCTGCCGCCGACGTAGGAGTAGGTGCAGCGCTCGGATTCCATGAGCTCGCGGATGGCCTGCTTGCAGAGCTTGTCGTCGCAACCCTCGCCGAACTTCTCCCGCATCGCCTTGATGAGGTCCATGGCTTTCAGGCTCTTCTTGCCGTGGTATTCCTTCACCAGTTCGTACATCGCGTCCGCAACCTTTTGCACGCTGATCTCGTTCATCGCCTATCCCTCTGCTGGGGTGTGCTTCAGGTGCAACGACCGCTTGTAGGTTTCGCCGGCGTGCCTGAAGTCGTCGATATGGTACTTGGTGAACTCGATGCCCGTGAGCTTGAAGAACCGCGGCCAGCCGATCCGCTCGATCCACTCGCCCATACGCTCGTACTTGGAGGCGTTCTTGGCGTACACGTCCACAATGTTCTTCACCGCCGCGACCACCTCGGGCCAGCGCGGAGGGTTGTTCGGGATGAACGGGATGGCCAGCTTCGAGAACATCGGTTCGTGGCGGGCGTTGCTCACCTTGCCGCCGACCCAGATCGAGAGGCCGTCGTTCTCGGCGTCCGCGAGCGTCATCGCGGGGCACACCGTGAAGCAGTTGCCGCAGAACATGCACTGCTCCTCGATGATTTCGACGGTCTGCTTCCCGTCGACCATCTTCGGGCGAATGGCGCCCGTCGGGCACGAGGACACCGTGGTCGGGATCTCGCAGATCTTCGGCAGCAACTGGGTGTTGATCTTCGGCAGGGTCCTGTGGACGGCGAGGATGGCGATGTCCGAGCAGTGTACCGCGCCGCACATGTTGAGGCAGCAGGCGAAGGCGATGCGCAACTTTCCGGGGAGGTCCATCTTCTCGAAGCGCGGGAAGAGTTCGTCCATCACGGCCTTCACCACGCCGGAGGCGTCGCTCGCCGCGGAGTGGCAGTGCACCCAGCCCTGCGTGTGGACGATGTTGGTGATGGACGGTCCGATGCCGCCGACGGGGTAGCCCTCTTTTTTAAGCCGCTCGATGAGGGGGTCGATCTTCTTTTCGTCGGTCAAGAGGAACTCGATGTTGTTGCGGCTGGTGTAGCGGAGGTAGCCGCCGCTGAACTGGTCCGCGATTTCGGCGAACAGACGGATGGTCTTGGTGCTGGTGAGCCGCGGCGCGGCGGCGCGCACCGAGTAGAGCTTGTCGCCCGACTCGCCCACGTGCATGAGCACGCCGGGCTTGAGGACCTCGTGGTACTTCCATTTGCCGTAGTTCTTCTTGATGATCGGCGGGAGGAACTTCTCGTAGTACGGGGGCCCAATGTCCGTTATCCTCTTCCCGGTCTCTGTCGCCATATCTCCCTCTCCTTATTCTTCTGGGATTTCGTGTATGAAATGCCCCGGTGCGCTTTAGCCCTTCTTCACTTCGTAGAAGATGTAGGGGTTCGACCTGGGCTCCGAGATCATCTCGGGCACCGGCTCCAGGCCGATCTGCTCGAGGAAGTTGCCGAGGCCGATGCGCTGGATGAACTCGCCGATGCGCTCGCGGTTCTTCCCGTTCTCGGCCCACAGCTCCCACATGGCGTGGACGAGCTCCTTGAGGTCCTCGTACGGCGGCTCCATCTTGAGGAAGGGGATAAACACGGCCGAGAGCAGGGCGCCCTCGATGATCGGCGCCTTGGAGCCCACGAGGATCGTCGCGCCGCGGTCCTTGCCCGGGGCGAGCGCCTTGGGCATCACGTTGATGCAGTGCATGCAGCGCACGCAGTTGCTGTTGTCGATGTGGAGGGTCTTCCCGTCCCATGCCATGCACTTGGAGGGGCACTTCTCGACGACATCCTTGGCGATGTCGCGCTTGCCGCTGCTCGCGTAGGCCGCGACCGCGTCCTTGTCGACCTGGATGTTGTCGCGCCAGGTCCCGATGATCGACATGTCGGCGCGGGCGATGGAGGCGACGCAGTCGTTCGGGCAGCCCGACATCTTGAACTTGAACTTGTACGGGAAGGCCGGGCGGTGCAGTTCGTCCTGGTAGGTCATGGTGATGTCGTGGGCGACGGCCATGGTGTCGTAGCACGCCCACTCGCAGCGGGCCATGCCGCAGCAGGCACTGGGTGTGCGCACGGCCGAGCCGGAGCCGCCGAGATCGAACCCGGCCGCGGTGAGCGCGTTGAAGGTGGGCTCCAGCTCCTCGGTCGTCGTGCCGAGGAAGATGATGTCGCCGGTGGAACCGTGCATGTTGGTGAGGCCGGAGCCGTGCTTCTCCCAGATGTCGCAAAGCGTCCGCAGGGCGTCGGAGGTATAGAACCACCCCGCCGGCTGGTTCACGCGGAGGGTATGGAACTCGGCGATCTCGGGGAAGTCCTCCGGGATGTCGTTGTAACGGCCGATGATGCCGCCGCCGTACCCCTTCACGCCCACGATGCCTCCGTGCTTCCAGTGGCCGATCTTCTCGTTGTACGAGCGCTCCAGGATGCCCAGCACTGCCTGCGAGGCGACGTTCGTCTCGGCGCTCAGCTTGATCTCCTTGACGAAGCTCGGCCACGGGCCCTTCTCCAACTCGTCCAGTTTCGGTGTCGGCTTTTTCTTGTCAGCCATTTCCGCTCCTTTCAATGTCTGGGATGGAAAAAGAATATTTATCTGGCTTCGGACATAGTCTATAGTCACCGGGAGATCGTGGTCCAAGACAAAATTTTAATGTTATCGATAAAGAAAGTTGATTTGATCTTCCTGTCTCCTCAACCCGCGGACGTTCCTTTGGAGCCTCGCGCGCCGCCTCGCACGTGTTTTTTACGGCACCGCCAGGAGCAATGAATCCGCCGCGCGGCACGCTGAAACCACGGGTGGACAGGACGAAGAAATCCCCTGACTTCCTGTGATGAGGGTTTTAAAACCATCTTGTCATAGATTTTTTTTATCCAATCTATTAATATATCCTGTCAGAGGGTCGAAAAAATCCAATCGGACACAGGGAAAAGGGTATGGAACTGCACCAACTCCATTGCTTCATGGCGGTCATCGAAGAAGGCGGGTTCAACCGAGCCACCACCCGCCTCCACATCACGCAACCGGCTCTCTCCTACCAGATCAAGCGGCTCGAGGAAGAACTCGGGGTGTCGCTCTTCCACCGCCGCCCGCGCGGCATCAGCCCGACCGAGGCCGGCCGGGTCCTCCTCCAGAGCGCGCAGGAAGTCATAGAGTCCGTCAGGCGGGCGCGGCGGGCGGTCGAGATGCGGTCAAAGGGCGTCGCGGGGGAGATTCGTGTCGGGACCGTCGAAAGCGTCGGGATCTATTTCCTGCCCGACGTCCTCAAAGCAATCAAGGAGAAATACCCCATGGCCCGGGCCACGGTCATGTACCGGCAGTCGGACGAGGTCATGGATGCCCTCCTCTCCAACCAAGTGGACGTGGCGGTGATCGCCAACCCGCGACTTGACCGGCGACTCAATTTCGAGACGATCATAGAGGAAAGAATTTCGCTCGTCTGCAGCAAGACCCATCCCTTCTTCGGCAGGGCCACCGTCAAGCCCAATGAGCTCCGAGGGCTCCGGTTCATCTCGCTCACGCCGGAGACACCCAGCGGCCAGCTCATCCGGGACCACCTGGCCAAGCTGGGGGTGAGCGTCGACGTGGTGGTCACCACCCCGAGCGTGGGCACCGTCAGAAAGATGGTCGAGGTCGGGCTCGGCGTGGCGTTTCTTCCCGACATGGTCACGAGCGAGGACATGTCGTGCAACGGAATGTCCCTCAACCAGCTGGCGCGGGTTGAAGTCCGCCCCCCGCTCATGAGGCGCGTCATGCTCGTGACATGGAAGAAGTTCCAGTGCAGCCAGGTGATTCAGGCCTTCCTTGATGATCTCCGCTTGCACGGTACACGCTGGAAGGGTTGCGTGGAACCGTCGAGCCGCCGCTAGCCCATCATCAAAATATTTTATCCCCGGCATCCAAAAATTCGTCTTGATTTGCATGGGGAGTGCGAATAGTTTACAGAGTGTCGCGGCGGTTACGCATCGAAATTATACTTCCAACAAGCAAGCAGGAAGGCCAAAGGGCCAAGAAGGAGGGAACTGATGCCAAGTTACGTGAACCCGGAGAAATGTGACGGGTGCAAGGCGCTCGACAAGACGGCTTGCCAGTATTCTTGTCCAAACGACCTCATGGTGCTGAACAAGGACACCATGAAGGCGCACAACCAGGAGCCTGACCAGTGTTGGGAATGCCAGTGCTGCGTCAAGGCTTGCCCGCCGCAGGCCATGGACGTGCGCGGGTACGCCGACTTCGTGCCCATGGGCGCCTCGTGCGTCCCGCTTCGCTCCTCGGACAGCATCATGTGGACGATCACGTTCCGCAACGGTCAGATCAAGCGGTTCAAGTTCCCGATCCGTACCACCGTGGAAGGGAAGGCGGAGCCCGCGGGCGGCTGGGACACGAAAGCGAACCTCGACGATTTCACCCTGTTCACGGAGCCTGCATCCACCGGTCTCGAGGCGATTTGTGCTCCCGGCACCAAGACCTGGAAGAAGTGAAAAAGAGACACTACGAAAAAGTGAAAAGGAGGCACGATAATGACGGATTTTGAAACCGTAACAGTCAATACCGATCTTCTGATCCTGGGTGGCGGCATGGCCGCGTGCGGCGCCGCCGTCGAGGCCTCCTACTGGGCCAAGAAAAACAACCTGAAGGTGACCCTGGTCGACAAGGCGGCCATGTACCGCTCGGGCGCGGTGGCCATGGGCCTCTCGGCGATCAACCAGTACGTCGGCCTGAAGGACGGCGAGAACACCATGAAGGACTACTGCGACTACGTGCGCAACGACCTGATGGGCGTCACCCGCGAGGACCTCGTCGCGAGCATCGCCCGCCACGTGGATTCCACCGTCCACCTCTTCGAGAAGTGGGGCCTCCCGATCTGGAAGGACGAGAAGGGCGCCTACGTGCACGAAGGCCGCTGGCAGCTCATGATCAACGGCGAGTCGTACAAGGTCGTCGTCGCCGAGGCCGCCAAGAACGCCCTCGAGCAGAACGGCCACGAGTTCTTCGAGCGCATCTTCATCACGCACCCGCTCATCGAGGGCGGCCGCTGCGTCGGCGCGGTCGGCTTCAGCGTCCGCGAGAACAAGTTCTACGTCTTCCGCGCCCAGGCCGTGCTGGTGGCCATGGGCGGCGCCGTCGGCGTGTTCAAGCCGCGTTCCACCGGCGAAGGCGCGGGCCGCGCCTGGTACCCGCCGTTCAACTCGGGCGCAAGCGCGTACTTCACGCTCAAGGCCGGCGCCGAGATGACCTGCCAGGAGGTGCGCTTCATCCCGGTGAGGTTCAAGGACGCGTACGGCCCCGTCGGCGCGTGGTTCCTGCTCTTCAAGGCCCGCGCGACCAACGCCCTGGGCGAGAACTACATGGAGACCCGCAAGGGCGAGCTCGAAAACTGGGCCCCGTACGGCAAGGTGAAGCCCGTCCCGGCGAACCTCCGCAACTACCTCATGTTGCTCGACGTGAAGGAAGGCAAGGCCCCCATCTACATGCGCACCGAGGAGGCCATGGCCGCGATCGCCGACAAGTACAAGGACGACCAGAAGGCCTACGCGAAGAAGAAAAAGGAGATCGAGTCCGAGGCGTGGGAGGACTTCCTCGACATGACGATCTCCCAGGCCCACCTCTGGGCCGCCACCAACGTGCAGCCCGAGGAGCAGCCCTCCGAGATCGCGGCTGCCGAGCCGTACTTCATCGGTTCGCACTCCGGCGCTTCCGGCGCCTGGGTCAGCGGCCCCAAGGACCTGGCCCCGCCCGAGTACTTCTGGGGCTACGAGCACATGGGGACGGTCAAGGGGCTCTTCTGCGCCGGCGATGCATCGGGCGCCAGCTCGCACAAGTTCTCATCGGGCTCGCACGCCGAGGGCCGCATCGCGGCCAAGAGCGCGGTCCGTTACATCGTCAAGGAGAAGCCCGGTCTGGCGAACGTCAGCGACCAGACCGCCCAACAGTACAAGGACATGGTCCTCAAGCCGCTGAAGCTCTACGAGGAGAGCCAGCCGAAGTCGACCCAGGCGAACGTCAACCCCGGCTACATCTCGCCCGACCAGTTCCGCATGCGCCTGCAGAAGCTGATGGACGAGTACGCCGGCGGCGTGTCCTCGCAGTTCACCACCTCGGGTCCGCTGCTCCAGAAGGGTCTCGAGCTCCTGAAGCTGCTCAAGGAGGACTCGGCGTTCCTCGGCGCCAAGAACCTGCACGAACTTATGCGCTGCTGGGAGAACTACCACCGCATGTACCAGGCCGAGGCCCACGTCCGCACGGTCCTCTTCCGCGAGGAGACACGCTGGCCGGGCTACTACTTCCGCTCCGACAAGCCCAAGATGGATCCCAGCTGGCTGTGTTTCGTCAACTGCACGATGGATCCCAAGACCGAGGAGTGGAAGTTGAAGAAGGTCCCGATCAAGTACCTGTTCGCATGACCGAGGCGCATTTGATGCAATCGAGGTTTGTCTGAATGGGCGCCCGGGGCGCCCTGAAAGGCGCCCCGGGCGCCGCTGGCTCTGCCGGCACGGCGCCGCCCGGTGCACGGAAAAAACAGACCTGCCCCCACTGCGGGGCCGTGCTCCAGGTTTTCGAGATGCCGGAAGCCGGCGGCTGGGATCGGCTGTACCACTTGGCGTGCTTCAATAACGACTGCCCGTATTACCGAAGGGGCTGGGACTGGATGATGTCCCAGTACAATGTGAAGGTCTCCTACCGCTATCGCCTGGACCCGGCGAGCGGCTGCGCTTCCCCCATCGCGGTATGGTCCGAATCCGCCCTTGTGGATCGCATCGTCACGAAGGACCGGAAACCCGCGAAGAAGCAGAAGAAAGGAGGTCGCACCGTCCAGCGAAAGAGAGGGGCCCGATGAAGAAGAAGACGGTGGAAGGAAAACGGGGGAAAACCGCCGCCAAAGGAAAGTCCGCACGGAAACCGGCTCCCGCGGCGGGAACGCATGCCCTGCCCGAGGCGCTCCGCAACCAGCGAAAGCTTACGGCCGGCGGACATTTCCGGTTCGGCTGCCACCCGGGGCTTTCCTGCTTTACGGACTGCTGCGCGGACGTGAACATCCTGCTGACACCGATGGATGTCTTAAGCCTTTCCCGCCGCCTCGGCATCACCACGGGGGAGTTTATCGCGCGGCATACGCTCACACCGATCACGAAGGATCTCCACCTCCCCGTCCTGATGCTCCGGATGGGCGAGGAACCCGAAAGGCGGTGCCTGTTCGTCGGCGCCGAGGGGTGCGACGTGTACCAGGATCGCCCGTGGTCGTGCCGGATGTATCCCGTGGGGATGGGACTTCCGCCCGCCCGCGCGGGAGAGGAGCCTCAACCGGTGTACTTCCTCTTCGAGGACGACTACTGCAAAGGCCGCACCGAACCAAAGGTATGGACCGTCGACAAGTGGCGGACCGACCAGGGCGTGGCGGCCAGGGAGGAGATCGAGGCCGGGTACCGCGAAATCGTTTCCCACCCCTGGTTCATCGGGGGCCGCCAGCTCGATCCGAAGCGGATGGAGATGTTCCACACCGCATGCTACGACCTCGACCGGTTCCGCGATTTCGTTTTCGACAGCACGTTCCTTTCGCGTTTCGAACTGGAGGATTCCCTCGTGGCGACGCTGCGGGACGACGACGTGGCGCTTCTGCGCTTCGCCTTCCGCTGGCTCCGCTTCGCCCTGTTCGCCGAACCCACAATGAAGGTGCGCAAAGGCGCACCGAACGTCCGGAGGAAGGTATGAACGTTTCCAGTCCGCGGCCCCTCCTCGTCGTCGGGGCGGGGATCGCCGGCATCACGGCGGCCCTCGAGGCGGCTGAGGCCGGCAAAGAGGCGGTCCTCGTCGAGCGCGAGCAGGCGGTCGGCGGCCGCGTGCTCCGCAGCCACCAGTATTTCCCGAAGCTCTGTCCGCCGTCGTGCGGCATGGAGATGAACGTCCGCCGCCTGGAGAAGAACCCCCGCATCCGCGTGCTCACGGGTGCGCAGGTGGCGAAGGCGGCCCGCAGCGCGAACGGGTGGACGGTCACGATCGCGGTTTCGCCTCATTTCGTCAACGAGCGCTGCACGGTCTGCGGCGAATGCGCGAAGGTGTGTCCCGCGAAGGTGCCCGATCCGTTCAACCTCGGGATGAACGAGGTGACCGCCATCCGGCTTCCGCACCCGGATGCGTGGCCGCGGAGATTTGTGCTGGACCGCAGCGCATGTCCGCCCGACTGCAAGGCCTGTGTGGACGCCTGTACCTACGACGCCATCGATCTTTCCGCCGCCGGCCACGAGGAGACGATCGAGGCCTCGGCGGTGGTCCTCGCCACCGGCTGGAGTCCCTATCCCGTCGAGAAGCTCCCCGAGTTCGGGGGCGGCCGTTTCCGGGACGTGGTCGCCAACGTCAACTTCGAGCGACTCGCCTCGCCCTCGGGTCCCACGGGCGGGAAGATCCTTCGACCCTCCGACGGAGCGACGCCGAAGAAGATCGCCTTCGTGCAGTGCGCCGGGTCGCGCGACGTCAACCACCTGCCGTATTGTTCGGCGGTGTGCTGTCTGGCCTCGCTCAAGCAGGCGACCTACGTCAAGGAGCGGATCCCCGACGCCGAGGTGACGATGTACTACATCGACCGGCGGGCACCCGGCCGCAACGAAGACGTGCTCACGAAGGTCGCGGCGACGGAGGGCGTGAAGCTCGTGAAGGGCAAGGTCGGGAAGATCGAGGAATGCGCCGGCGGGCTCAAGCTCCGCCTGGAGGACGTGGAGGCGGGAAGGATCCTGGACGCGTTCGCCGACCTCGTCGTGCTCGCCACCGGCATGGTCTCCAATCTCAAGGGGGAGAAGCCCCTGTTCGGGATCGGCATGGACGACGACGGGTTCGGTCTCGATAACCCGGGGGCCCAGCTGTTCGTCGCCGGTGTCGCCCGGCGGCCTGAGGACGTCGCGGCCTCGGTGCGCGACGCCACGGGAGCGGCCGCGAAGGCGTCGGTGGCCGCGAGAAGGAGCGCGTGATGGAAAACGTAGGCCTTTTTCTGTGCACCGGCTGCGAGATCGGCGCCGCAATAAAGACGGACGGGTTGGAGTCCCTGGCGAAGAAGGGCGGCGCGAAGTCGGTCGTCATGCACCCCTGGCTCTGCTCCGAGGAGGGCGTCGCGGCGATCCGGAAGGCCGTGGACGACGGGTCGGTGGACGGCGTGCTCATCGCGGCCTGTTCACCGCGCGCCATGACCGCCGAGTTCCGCTTCGATCCCCTCAAGGTGTCGGTCGAGCGGATCGGCCTCAGGGAGCAGGTGGCCTGGTCCCACCCGCACGGGGAGGAGGACACGCAGATGCTTGCGGAAGACCTCCTCCGGATGGGGTTGGTGCGGACCAAGAAGAACATCCTTCCGAAGCCCCTGGCCGAGACCATCGAGAAGACGGTGCTGGTCGTCGGCGGAGGCGTGGCCGGCTTGAGCGCGGCCCAGGCCGCCGCGGGCATGGGTCACCCGGTCGTGGTGGTGGAGTCCTCCGCACGGCTCGGCGGTTCCCTGGTGGGTGTGAAGGACGCCGCCCCCGAGCAGCCGCCGTACGGCGAGCTGCACAAAAACACGATTGGCGAGCTCATCTCGGCAGTCCAGGGGAACTCCTCCGTCCGCGTCCTCCTGCAGGCCCGGACGGTGCACATCGCCGGCCAGCCTGGGCAGTTCACCGTGGACGTGGAGTCCCCCTCGGGCAAGCAGACCTTCCAGGCCGGGGCGATCGTCCAGGCCACCGGCGCGAGTCCGTACGACGCCACGAAGCTTAGCGAACTCGGCTACGGCCTCACCCCCGATGTCGTCACGTCGGTGGACCTCGATCGGATGATTGCCCAAGGGGAGATCCAACGGCCGTCGGACGGGAAACCGCCCCGCAGGATTCTCTTCGTTCAGTGCGCCGGTTCGCGCGACCCCGCGCATCTCCCGTACTGCTCGAGCGAGTGCTGCGTGACCACGCTCCGGCAGGTGGCGGCGGTCCACCGGGACCTCCCCGGCACGGAGTGCGCCGTGATCTATCGCGACATGCGCACGCCGGGCCAGATGGAGCGCTTCTACCAGGCGGTGCAGGAGCAGCCCGGCAGCCTGTTCACCCGCGGCGAGGTCGCAAAGGTGGAGAAGGGCCCGGAGGGCAACCTCGTCGTGCGGCTCAAGGACAGTCTTCTGGGTCCCGACGCGGCGCTTTCGGCCGACCTCGTCGTGCTCGCGGTCGGGATGATCCCGAACTCCGCGGACAGCGAGGCCATCCGTGCTTTGAGGGACGCCAGGGTGGGCGCGGAGAAGGGCGATTCCGATGTCCAGCGCGCGCAGGCGGCGAAGCTCGCAAAGGAGCTCGCCCACCACGAGGGGACCGAGATTCTCAACCTCGAGTACCGCCAGGGGCCGGACCTCCCGGTGCTGCGCTACAAGTTCTCCGACTCTCACTACATCTGTTTCCCGTACGAGACCCGGCGCACGGGGATCTACGCCGCCGGCACGGTGCGCGCGCCGATGGACGCTGCGCAGGCGGCCGAGGACGGGTGGGGTGCGGGGCTCAAGACCGTCCAGTGCATCAGCGCCGCCACGCGCGGCGAGGCCGTGCACCCGCGCACGGGCGACCTCTCCTTCGCCGACTTCTCCCTCCAGCGCTGCACGCAGTGCAAGCGCTGCACCGAGGAGTGCCCGTTCGGCTCGATCAACGAGGACGTCAAGTATAACCCGATGTACAACCCGATGCGCTGCCGCCGCTGCGGCATCTGCCTCGGATGCTGCCCCGAGCGCATCATCAACTTCCCCGAGTACTCGGTGGACGCGGTCGGCAGCATGGTCAAGGCCATCGAGGTGCCGGACGAGGAGGATGAGAAGCCCCGCGTGGTGGCGTTCCTGTGCGAGAACGACGCGCTCCCCGCGTTGGACGAGGCGGCGGCCCGCAGGCTCTCGTGGAACCCGTGGGTGCGGGTCATCCCGGTGCGGTGCATGGGTGCGGTGCAAGTCATCTGGATCGCCGACGCGATGGCGCGCGGCATCGACGGCGTGCTGCTCATCGGCTGCCGGAAGGGCGACGACTACCAGTGCCACTACATGACGGGCTCCGAGCTCGCCAACAAGCGGATGGAGAACGTCCAGGAGACGCTCACCCGGCTCAAACTGGAGTCCACCCGCGTGAAGATCGTCGAGATCGGCCGCAACGAGTTCGACCGCATCCCGCAGATCTTCGCGGAGTTCGAGAAAACAATAGAAGAAGTAGGCCCGAATCCGATGAAGGGCTTCTGACGGAGGTCGTTTAATGGCCCCTATGGCGGACGGATTT
>Ga0209320_10000290_pt1 | contig 26218 bp, 21 predicted proteins | sample Rifsed13ft4_FD_184008 | JGI IMG/M metagenome (GOLD analysis project Ga0209320, IMG submission 184008) | Soil microbial communities from Rifle, Colorado, USA - sediment 13ft 4 (version 2) | ecosystem: Environmental > Terrestrial > Deep subsurface > Rock core/Sediment | place: Rifle, Colorado... | reverse complement strand
TCTCATCTTCATTCAGGTTAAGTATGGTCTCTAAGGCAAGCCACTCGAACGCAGCACCCAATTCTTCCAATAAGTAGTCTTCAAGATATCTCTTAACTCTCTCATTGATCGTACTGAATGTTACAAGGTTAGACATTGAGCGTTATCCTTAATTAACAAAATGGAGGCTAACATTTGCAATTACGCAATACTGCGTACGTCAGCTGGCGGATTATTTATTATAGTTGTGTAATTTAATATCTTGTTGTTGTGAATTTAATAAATTCTGTTCAAAAATGTAATCTAAAGGGCTCTTAATTTTTCCAATCGGGTAATTAGTCACATTACCGCCAAACTTTATTCATATCTTTTTTTTATCAGCCATTCAAAGAAATTATTTCCTTTAAAAATAATCTTGTAGATTGATATGTCGTTCTTAAACAAAGTTATAGATTTTTTAGCTAGTCATGAGGATGGGAGCATTGGAGGTGATCTAAAATAAGATGAGATCTGATTTTTTGAAGATTTAAAAACCCGATACTCTCGTCTAAAATATATTCTTCTTTTTCAAGAGTTTTATTTATTGTAATCAAGTTATAAATTAGATATGTAAATCAACGGCAACTTCCACAAGTTGCACAATAAATTTATAACCAAAATAAACTGCTAATGAAAAAAATAATTCTATCCTTTGCTCTATCATCATTCATAATTTTTAACTGGAATTGTGAGACAGATATTCCTGTCGCACAAAGCCGTGTTGTTATCGGAGTTCCGGCAGATGCTGAAACTTTAAATCCACTTTTTGCGGTCAGTTTAACTGAAGGGCAAATAAATGAACTTCTTTTTTTAGGTCTTGTAAAACATGACTGGGATGAAAATGCTGCTGATATTACTTCGTCGCCTTTATTAGCAGAGAGTTGGGAATGGAACAATGATTCAACATCCGTTACATTTTTCCTTCGTGAAAATTCATTTTGGTCCGATGGAATAAAATTAACCTCAGAGGATATTTTATTTTCATTCGATTTGTACTCGGATCCCGAAGTCAATAGTAAATTTTTCGGTAGTTATGATAACCTATTCACTGAAAAGAATCAGCATATTAATTTGAAAAAAAGTTTTGAAATCATATCCCCGACAAAAATTAAAATAAACTTCAAACCTGGTTCAAAACCAAGCTTGTTTGATATTGATATGCCAATTCTTCCCAAACATACATTTTCAAAAATTCCAAGAAAAGATTTAAGCACAGCGAATATTGAAAAGGACATTGTAACTAATGGTCCTTATACTTTATCGAACTGGAAAAGGAATGAGGCGATTATTCTTACAGCCGTCAAAAATTCTTTTCTTTATAATGATGACATAGTAAAAGAGTTAATATTTAAAATTATACCGGATGAAAATTCAATTTTAACTCAATTGAAAAAAGGGGAGATAGACTTAATTGAAGATGTAAGCACAGAAGCTATTGCCGACTTAAAAAAAAATGATCATATCAAAATAGTTGCCCGGACGGGAAGAGATTATGATTACATTGGATGGAATAACATTGATCCCGAATTGTATTCTAAAAGCAAAGCGATAAAACCGAATAAATTTTTTGGCAGCGCAAAAGTAAGAAAAGCTTTAAGCTATGCAATTAACAGTGAAGAAATACTTAAGGAATATTTGCAAGGATTTGGTCAGTTGAGTTTTGGTCCTGTTTCCCCAATCTTTAAAAATTATTATAATCCTAAATTAAAATCTTATGAATATAGTCCATCTAAAGCGAAGGAGATTTTAGCTTCTGAAGGTTGGCTTGATCGTAACCAAAATGGAATAATTGAAAAAAACAACCTGGAATTTTCTTTTAAGCTTTTCATCGGTTCAGGTAATGCAAGACGCACTTATGCTGCAACCGTAGTGAAGAATGATCTTAAAGCTGTCGGCATTGATGTTACGATTGAAACCATGGAGATGAGTGCTTTTATTAATAAGCTTTTTGAACACGAACTGGATGCATTCATGGCTGGTTGGACAATTCCTCTCCCAATTGATCTTCAACCATTTTGGCATTCAGATTTTAATAGAAGTCCATTTAATCTTTCAGGATTTAGTAACACTGAGGTTGATAAAATTCTCAACGCTCTCGAAGTAGAAAAAAGTCGTGAGAAGAAAGTGATTCTCTATAAGAAGATTCAAGAATTGCTTCATGAGAATGAGCCGGTGACATTTCTTTATTGGTTAGATGTAAAAACAGCTTTTAATTCAAGGATTGAAAACATTACAATAAATCCTTTGGGTGCAATTCAGCAATGCTGGAATTGGAGAATAAAAAAGTAGTGAAGATTAATTGATTTGAAATTGGGATAGATAGTTCGCAAACAATTCCCGACCAATGTATGTAACTCTTTCATTTGGATCATTTGCAACTTGTTTAAGTATTTCTTCCGAGCAAATAACAAATATCCTACTGTTATTTTTTGAAGCTTCTTTAATAAAAGTTTCAACAGGTTCCGCATCTTTGGTTTTGAATGGAAGACATAAAATTGCAGTTTTAATTTCATTCAAACCCTTGTTAGCGGTTCCGTAAATACTTAATTCCTCATGCAGCATATCCGGTTTTAAAATAAGATTCTTATAACCGAATTTGGTGAATAATGTTTTAGCTCTTTGTCCTATTTCTTCGATAGAAGCTTCGGAAATAATATTCATAATTGTTTCAATATCGGGTTTTAAATTTTTCCGCGATTTTTGGTGTTCAATGCCAAGTATATCAAGCCAATCTTCGTTACTAATTAAGCTGTAAAGAGTTTCGTTCGAAAGAAATTCGATAAGGTTTTTAATCAGCAAACCTTTTTTCTGAAGAGTTTCTCTTATGTTAATTTCTACAGAGTTGTTGCCGAAATAGTTAAATACATTTACACTTTCCATTGATTGATTAAAATCATAAACGTTTGATGACTTCTCTTCGTACTGCCATTGAGTAATAGGATTCCACCATTGATCAAAATGTATTAAATATGACGCATCAGGAATTTTCACTTTAACACTTGCAGCCGTTAATCCTGCAAGCATTACACTAATTCTGGATTCTTTTTTAAATGCATTTGCTGAATTTTCAAGCTCCTTCAGAGGCATTCCTGATTGGTAAAGAACATATCGTATCTGATTATTTTTTAGCAAGTGCTCAATTTTTTGTATTCCTTGTTTATCGTATTGTGAAAAAATTATACTCTTCTGTCCGCTTGCTATGATTGAGTCAAGCTGATCAAGTAAAAGTTCAGACTTCGGACTTGTTTCTTTATGTGTTGAGAAATTTCCTAATTGCTTTATCTGGTGAATCAACGTGAAAATATTCGATTGAATTATGAAGGGATTTCCGCCTTTTACTAAATCAAAAATTCGTTTTTGACCTTGAAGCATTGTGTTTTCAAATTCCTGCATTTGTTCATTATCCAGATCATGCCAGTAATCATTACGAACCAGGGGAGGAAGTTCGTTGCTTAAGACATGTTTTGTCCGATTCAATGAACCATCTAACTTATCAAAATCAACAAGCTGATTCTTTAATTTGGGTATTAGTCTTTCCTCAATGAGTTGAGAGGGCAGACTGCTTAGAATCCAACGATATTTAGTTTCCGGAAAATTAAATAAATATTCGGACTGTATTTCGTTATTTATAAGGTATTGTGCTTCATCAAATATCAAACACTCAACATTTTTGGTAAAAGATTCTTTTGTGGAATCGCGTGATATTTCAATTAAAGTTTTGTAGTTAGTGATAAAAATTTCGGCATTCCTACATGCCGCAATACTTTTCTCATCGTCAATGGCATTTATAGTTGCAAAACGAAGTTCAGGAGCCAGTTTGTAAATTTGGCTTTCCCACCCCTCAGAATTATTCACATGCTCGGCGACATTTTTGCTTCCGATATGTGAATTTGGACATGCAATTAAAACATTTTTAACAACTCCTTGTTTTAGAGCAGCATGTAATGCATAAATTGCCTGAGCTTTTTTATCTATTCCTATTTCATCGGAGAGTAATGCAGTTCTATTGGTGAGCAGGAATCTGATTCCTTCTTTTTGATGAGCAAGAAGGTTTTTAATATTGGGTTCAACCTCTTCAAGGTTAATTTTCTTAGTTATTAATTCAACTTTTTTCGATTCAGGGGTAAGAGTTTCCTTTTTGATTTTAGCTTTTTGAATTTTTCTTTTTGGCTTTTCGCTTTCGACCGGTAATAGCGGTTTAAGTATACCAGGATTGATAATTTTTGATTCCGGTAAAAATTCTACAACCAAATTTTTATCATTTACTTCGGGCTTTTCTAATAAACTAAGATTAATCTGTTTTAATTTCGCTTCCTTAGTGTGAAGATTTTTAAGATGAAATAGCGGCAACCGTATATTATCTAATTGAATAAATTTCAAGCGGTACTGTTTTGGTTTCTGATCAAGAATTTCTATCGGGATCGCCAAAATTTTCTTTGTATCCGACTTTTGTAACTGTTCTTTTATTTCTTCGAGAGTAGTTACGGGAATATTTTTTAGTGATGGTTTTTTATCGAGTTTATTAAATGCAATTGCCAGATATTTTTTGTTTGTGTTATTTCGTAATACGTTAAGGTTAAAGATTTTATCAGGCGGCAAGGTTGAAGGCATATCAATCTTGATATCTGAATTTTCCGGTTTATTAATGAGGCAATCGCATTTGAAATTATCCACTTTTTGTATGTCGGTTAGAAGCGTCTTAACTGTAACCTGTATTGGCTCAGGCCTTTTCGAAATAGTCTTAGGAATGAGACTAGTGATAGATTCTTTATTATCTTTTTCAACTCGAAAGAATAATTCTTTTTCTTTATAAAAAAAGGACGAAAGAAAAAGCAACCTGGATGCGTCTGATTCAAAAATACTAATTTTGTGCTGATACGGTTTAGGGAAGGAGAAGAAGATTTTAAATGTTTTTTTCCTTTTGACTATTACGTTTTTTATTTCTTCTGAAACTTTGAACTTAGTGAGCGCAAATTTTTTTATCTGGAAGAGCGTTGGGTCGCTGAATTCCTTAAAGTTTTCTATTTTTTTAGTATCAATGCGGGTTTTGGGAAATCGTTCTAAGTATATCTGGGGTTCTTTAAGCCATTTATTCCACTCAAATTGTTCCGGATCCTCTACGTTTGATATAGCTTCGGCAACAGACTTTCGTATTTTTTTGTACATCTAATCTATTCATTGGTTTTCTGAAGGTGAACTTGCTCACAAGCTGCTTTCAATCTGCTGAATGGTTCAATGAGGTTTCTCTGATCAGAAATCGAGTTTAATAAATCTTTAATCTGGGGAAGTTCGGATTCATATTTGGGAGATGTTTGTATGAAAACTTTTTGACCATTGCCTTTGTAAGATTTTAGTTCTTCAGCTCCTTTTTGAGGAGCAGACTGGTTTTCATCTTGCGAAAATATATGGATTATTCTTATTCCCTGCTTATTGTTAGCTCCTAAAAACAATGGATCTTTAACTAGAATCAAATCTAGTTCTTCATTAAGAGCAGTTATTAGCGGCAAAGATATAAGTTCAACAAGAACGTGTTCGAGGAGAACATCACCATAAAGTGTTTTTTGAAAATTTGTCGTTTTTATTGGGGCGGTTACTCTAAACTCCAAAGGTTTTGTTTCCGCATCCGTAACCAAAATTGCTCCCATTATTCCACTTGTTTCGTCTAAAGTTAAACTCTCTAAAAATCCTATTTTTGCAAGATTCATTAAGAACTCCGTAAAATTTATTGTGAGAAACTTGAAATTTTTATAATTCTGATGATTGAGTTAGGTTGTTCGAATTATCAATTTTTCTTATTGTAAAATTTTCTGTCGTTAGTTCATTTGCTACGTGAAGATTTTACTTATAATATCTAACAATTTATATGCCGTTTGAATTAATATGAGAAATCGAAATTAAATGCGTTTTTTTAATTCTTTTCACAAAAGTCGAATATAATTTTTGCCTAATACAAGTAATTGCCGCTGAAGGTGATTTGGGGTTTTTCTAATAGCGGGCGAAGGTTTTATGTTTTTTACCAATTTCATTGCGATCTTCACAGATAATTATGTAAAATCATTCGATTTGTTTTTTTTCTATAGGGAAAGTAACCTTTTTCCTCAATAAATTTTTTGTATACTTTTTGCTTAGATATTTCTAAATTATTCTTCAAAAATCATTCAGTATGGATTGGATGAGATTTTGATTGCTAATTTATTTCAGGCTAATTTAAAATTAAATCGGAACAACAATGTATCTCACTTATAAAATATTTTTAATGGCCATTTTCCCCATTGTTTTTATACTTCCACAAAAGGATAGTAAACTACGAACTCACAATTTTTCCGGAAATACTTTGGTATCTGTTAACGGTATATTCACTTTAGGATATTCTGATTATAGCAATGGCAAAATTGTTTTTGGTGCTGCCGGAATGGCGGAGTATTTTATTCCAACACATTCTTCTACAATTTTTGGATTAAGATTATTATTCGGCGGTCAAACAGTTAGCGGAAAGGATAAATTTAAAGACCCGACGGAATTTATGACTGATATGTACATTTTGGGTGGTGGTTTAATTCTGGGTTACACATTTGATAATGAGTTCTTCCCTTATGTTTATGGTGGGGTATCAAATTTATGGTTCAGTCCTAAAGATAAAAATGGAAAAAGATTATTGAATAATAGTCTAAATGCTTATTCCCGATCTACAATTGCTTATGATGCTGAGATTGGTTCTCGTATTGTCCTTCAGGATCGGCTAAGTATGTTTTTCGGAGTCGGAGTTCATTTTGTGCAAACTGATAATTTCGATGATATAAGTGTTGGAGAGAATGACGATTTTTATTATTCGGGTAGGATAGGAGTTTCTTTCACACTTTTCAGCAGAAAAGATTCTGACGGGGATGGCATATGGGATTCCGATGATGCTTGTCCTTCCAATCCTGAGGATTATGATGGCTTCCAGGATGAAGATGGATGTCCTGATTATGATAATGATAAGGATGGTATTCCTGATGAGAGAGATAAATGTCCCAACGATCCGGAAGATTTTGACGGCTTTCAGGATGATGATGGCTGCCCAGATTTGGATAATGATGGAGATGGAATACCGGATGTTAAAGATAAATGTCCAGATCAACCGGAAAACTTCAATGGATTTGAAGATGAGGATGGCTGTCCAGATATATTAGATAATACACAGCGTTTATTAGATAATGATAAAGACGGCATTCCAAATTATCTTGATAAATGCCCGGATCAAGCAGAAACATTCAATAGTTTTCAAGATGATGACGGATGTCCCGATTCTGTTGCGGTAAGCGATACAATATCCGTAAAAGAAATAATGCTTGAAGGAATAAAATTATTCGATTACCGTGGTTCTGAAATCAAATCAACTGCTTATGAAGAACTTGACAAAACTGCTGAATTTTTAGCGAATGATCCATTCATTAAATGGACTGTTGAAGGTTATACCGATAATAATGGTGTTCAGGATTCTCTTAAATTATTATCACTGGAAAGAGCAAGAACAGTTGTTCGATATTTAATTAACAAAGGGCTGCCTTCGTTTATGTTTAAAGTTTATGGTAAAGGCAGCGAATTACCTATTACTGAAAATAATACTTTGGAGGGAAGACTGAAGAATAACAGAATTGTAATTAGGCGTTTGGATTAAAATCTATAACTCCTAAATATTTTTCGCATCTGCTTACTTTAGAAAAGTCATCATCTTACTGATGACTTTTTTATTTGATCTCAGTGTGTAGATATAAATTCCGCTCCCGATATTTTCAGCTTTGAAAATGAAATCATGAAATCCTTTGGTTTGTTCTTCCTCGACTAATGTAATTATTTTTTCTCCGAGCAGATTATAAACACTGAGAGAAATAAAATCATCTTCATCCAAGTTATAAGAAATTTTCGTTTCTGGATTAAAAGGGTTTGGATAGTTTTGAAATAGCTGGAAATTATTTGCTATCAGATTTTCTTCATCAATTCCAACCACTGCATCAGTGTTTACTACTTCGCCGGCATTAACTGTAACAGTTCTTCTGTAAGTACCATTTAATGCGGTAATAACATAAGTGCCTGGTTTTACATCGCCGATTGCGTAATTCTCTCCGTAAATGTCATCACTCTGAATTGCCGGATCATTAAAATTATATGTTAAAGCATAACCAAAGGTAGTGTAAGGCGGACGCGGTTTTGGATCAGGCGCAATATCAACTCGACTGCTGTTTGCTGCGTTTGGAATTCTGCCATAGATTGCGCCCATTCCGTTAATAGCGACCCATAATTCTGGGTTGCGGCGTGTTCGTAAACCAGATGGACTTTGTGTTCCTTCTCTGATCTCGAAATGTAAATGTGGTCCTGTGGAATTACCCGTATTACCGCTGATCGCAATTGGCATGTTCACAAAAATTGAATCGCCATTACTTTTAAGTGGTTTAGTTAAGTGAAAATAATTGAGATAGATAACTTTAATGTTCCACATACTTTTGATGATGATGTAGTTGCCAGCGCCACCAGGTTCGTATCCTCCAACAGGATCATTTGGATTGTAGCCAACTGCATAAACGATTCCATCTGATGCTGAACGAACAGTATCATAAGCAATGGAAATATCAATTCCATGATGAGCAAGTGAAGGATTCTGAAAGTTTGGTTCACCAAAAAGATAAGAACCATTGGTTTGAATATTATCGGGAACCGGCCGCATTAGTCTAAACTGCTATGATAGATTTTGCGTTGCAAGTGCTAAGACTATAATTAAAGCTTTTGAGAATGTAATTTTCATGGATAAATAAATTGAAATTAATTTTTCCAAGCAATGTTTTTCCTGAATGAAGAGAAAAAATTCACGATGAGAAAAATTTCGTAAATCATTTGTAACACAGGAATTTCATTCAACTTAAATTTATAATTAAGTTTTTTTTGCGTACTCAGAATAACAATCAGATCACCAAATAATTTTATAAGAAATGGTATAATGAAGAAAAAACTTACCGGTAAAAGTAAAAGTGAAAATAGCATTAGAATGTTTGATGAATGCCACAAACCCAATAAAAATTTATGAATAAATAAATAATATAAAGATGTTTTTGTGTGTCTCGCTTTTTGATTTAGAAATTCTTTCAGTTTACTCTTTGATTCGGAGAGAACGTAGGATTCCTTAAAATCAACCACTCCAATTTTCAATTTATTTTTAACTGCTTCTCTGATCAGCAGGTCATCGTCACCGCTTGGTGTTTCTAAAGTATTTGCGAATCCTCCCAATCTTTCGTAAGCTGAAATGGTAAATCCGAAATTTCTTGCCGCAGCAGAGTAGTGAAGTTTTAATTCAGCGAAGGAAAACGTTAAGAGACTTCTTCTTAGGTTTTCAAAACATGATATTTTGTTAATCATTCCTTGGCTCTGCTTAAAAGGTGAAAGCCCGAATAGCATTTCATAACCAGAATTAAATTTTTCTGAGTAACCAATCAGCCAATTTTTACCAGGCATACAATCTGCATCGGTAATTAAAATGTAGCGGTGTTTTGCATTGCGAATTCCAACATCCAGGGCGCCTCTCTTCCCGGGATATTTTTTGTTCTCTGCTTTTAGAACACGATAATTATTATTTGTGCTGGAAAGCTCAACAGCTTTTTGATATGAGTTATCGGAAGAGTTGTCGTCAACTAAAATGACTTCATATTTATCCATTGGATAAATCAACATCTTTAATGCTGAAAATAAATCGCCTAAATTTTTCTCCTCATTCTTGAATGCGATGATTATTGAAATGTTCAAATAGTTGGATTTATCAGATTTGCTTTTAGTGAAATTCGGAAACACGATTAGAAAACCGATGTTTAGTAATACAATTAAGAAACTGAAAACAAGGAGAATGATGAGAAATGTCATTACTTATAATCTAAGTACTAATTGGAGTTGGTTCAATGTGAACGAGCACATCTGAAATTTTTGGATTAAATTTCATCAATTCATCTTTAACGTTATGACCAATTAAATGCCCGGCATGAACCGGTAAATCTCTATTGACCACAACATGAATATCAACAAAAAATTCTAATCCCATTTTTCTAACAAAGCATTTATCAATTGCCATAACACCGTCAACCTTACCGGCTGCAGATTTCACTTCTTCTAAAATATGAATCGGCGGGGCAGTATCCATTATCTCAGAGAAGGCAGGTTTAAATAATCTATAGGCATTGAAAATAATTATTCCCGAAGCAAACAAAGCAGCGTAATCATCAGCTTCTTCGTATCCTTTCCCGCCAATCAGAGCAATTGATATTCCAATAAAAACCGCAAGAGAAGTTATTGCGTCGCTTCTATGATGCCATGCATCGTTTTTTACTGATATGCTTTCAATATTTTCTCCGACCTTAATTACAAATCTGAATAACAATTCCTTGGTGACAACAACAGCAACCAAAACGATCAAGGTAAATGCAGCAGGAGCATGATGAGGAGTAATTATTTCATATATGCTTTGAATAATAATTATAATTGCGGCAACAATTAATGCTGAGGCGACTATCATTCCTGCAATTGGCTCGGCTTTTCCATGTCCATACGGATGATTCATGTCCGCAGGTTTTGATGCAATCTTCAATCCCGTTAACACAATTACTGATGTAAAAACATCAGAAGTTGATTCAATTGCATCTGCTACCAGGGCGTATGAATTACCAAGAACACCAGCAATTCCTTTTATTATTGCAAGTAAAATGCTTGTAATAATTCCAATTAATGTTGACCTAATTCCTTTTTGGGCAGATGTTTTAGAATTATGATTAAGCACTTGTAAACTTCTTTTATTACTGCAAGCAAATTATAAAAGAAAAAACTAAAAGGTTATAATTCTATTAGAAAATGTTTAAGTTTTAATTTTTGAAGTTCTAAGAGGGACGCATAGAAATTATGAAAAACGAAAGGGCTCCGAAGAGCCCTTTAAAATTAAAAAATTCAGTTTTTTTTGGTATCGGGATTTTCCTTGTTGGTTGAAATTCCAAAAGGTAAGTAAAGAGGACAGATTCCTACTAGTGAAGTTAACAATGGTAGTAATCCAATTAGACCCCACCAACTCTGGTAGTATAATCCCAATGCAATTATCACCACACCAAGAATAATTCGAACTGTTTTGTCTACACTTCCTATGTTTTTTTTCATTTTGAACTCCTTTTATTTATTTGTTTGATGAATTATTATGGAATAAGATTCACTGTATTTATATGATATATGTTTTTTTTGATCACTTTACAATTTTTGAAATTTGCTTGAACTCTTCGGTTCCGCAGACATTCATCAATTCAAACAATATTGCTTCGGTTGTAGTGACGATAACACCGGCAGATCGCATCCTTTCAAGCGCAATGTTATAGTCAGTTTCTTTCCTAGATGAACAAGCGTCTGCGGCTAAACTGACTTGAAATTCATTTGCCAATAAATCTAAAGCTGTTTGCTGAACACAAACGTGAGATTCAATTCCAGCCACTGCCACTTGTTTAATGTTTTTGTACTTTAACATTTCAAATAAATTTTCTGCGCCGGAACAGCTAAAACTTAACTTTTGAATGGGAACAATACCTTTCAAGGATTCTTTTATTCTGCTCTCAGTTTCACCTAAGCCCTTAGGATATTGTTCAGTCACAAAAATGGGTGATCCTAAAATTCTAAATCCTTCTATCAGCTTTATAGTATTTTGAACTATGAATTCTGGACTTAACATTACGCGGAAAATTTTCTCTTGAATGTCAATAACCAAAAGAGCAGTTTGCTCTCTTTTTAAAATGGTTGGATGACGAATTATGTTAAGGTTCATATAAAATTATTTTTTTTAGCTACGAATAGTAAAAATAAATATTTTTTAATAAATTGGATCCATTCCATACTTTCCGCAGGAATACATCATCATAATTGCAGACAAATCAATCAGCGCTTTTTTTTGATCTTCTTCAAAAATAACTAGGTCATAAACTTCTGCTACAAACTTCATGTTATCTAAGATTTTTTTCAGCTCTCGTGAGGTTGGAGTTCCATGCCAGTGCACTATCTCTTTTACAAGAATATTTTCATGCCTTCTCAAAAATTCGTTGAAGGAAATTGTTTTGTATGAATTTGGTGAATGCGGTCTGCAGATATTTATTAAGTCATTAAAATAAGTATCCCACTTTGTTGCCAGATTCCGGTTCCTTTCGTGCATAATGTGTTTCACAGTTTCAAGGGAGAAATTAGCTTTTGTAGTGACTTTAAATTTAGGTATCAAAGCATAACCATCATAACTTATTTCACTGGATTCCTCATCGGTGTATTTCCATCTTCTCACCAATTGAGTTGGAGTATAGGTAACAATGACCTTATCTAAAGCACTATCAACAACAATGAATTTATTTTGCTGCACATTGATAATTGTAAACCAATGTTCCCAATTATCAACACTAAGGATGCATGGATAACATTTTCTGAGATGATCCTTTAATGCTTTCAGTGCTTCTTTGGGAGATTCGCGCCTGAAGTATCTCATTTTACAGTTGTAATTTTTTGCAGCTTTAGCTAAGCCAATTTCGTCCGTTCCATACCACCAATTGCTCCCAGCTTTTTTAGCTATTTCCCGTTCATTAATAAATTGTCCGAGCATGACGAGAGCATATTTTAACGCGAATGGTCCGCACTGATATTTGTAAGGTTGAGGATAAAAGCTCATGATTTTAATTTTTAAAAGTTTAAATTAGTAGTGTTAAAGTAACAAGATTAGTTTTTTAATCTCATATAATATTTTTCAGGGCTGGTAAGATAATGAAACCCAAATTAAAAGTTGCAGTAATTTTTAACGAACCAAACCCGGAACTTTATCGAAAACCCCCAAAAACCCGCAAAAAACAACAAAATTTTGTACCCTACTTTGAAGTTGACAAAACTACGCCATTGGAGGATTATAAATACATTCAAGAAAAACTGGTTGAGGAGGGATTCGATTGCTATACTTTTAATCTGTTTGACGATATAAATATTCTAATAAACGATGTTAAGAAAAATCAACCGGACGTAATTTTTAATTTTGTTGAACTTTACAAGGATGATCCTAAACTTGAAATGAATGTTGTTGGTCTGTTTGAACTTATGGGAATTCCATATACAGGTTCTCCACCATTGGCATTAGCTAATTGTCAGAATAAAGTAATGGCAAAAAAACTGCTCAATATAAGTAGGATTAAAACTCCTCCTTATTTTTTAGCAGCCGATCTTCCCGAAAGAATAAAGCATGATTTAAAATATCCACTTATAGTTAAACCCGCTTTTGAAGATGCAAGTGTTGGGATTGAAAACGAGTCTATTGTTTTTAATAAGAATGAATTATTGATGAGAATGGAACTTGTCATGCAGAAATTTACACAACCGGTTTTAATTGAAGAATTTATTGAGGGACGTGAACTTAATATTGCTGTTTTTCAAGATGAAGGAACAAGAGCATTGCCAATCAGCGAGATTGATTTTACTGAGATGCCCGATCATCTTCAAAATATTGTAAGTTATCAAGCAAAGTGGGATCCGCAGCATGAATCTTATCATAAAACAATTCCGATCTGTCCGGCAAACTTGCCTAAAAAAATTGAAGCGGAGGCAAAAGAAATTGCAATACATGCTTTTAATATTATGGGCTGTAGAGATTATGCAAGAGTTGATGTTCGCTTATCCAAAGATGACCAATTATTTGTGCTTGAAGTAAATCCCAACCCCGATTTAACTGAGGGAGCAGGGTTTATGCGTTCTGCTGAAGCCCATGGCTTATCTTATTCTGAGGTGCTGAAAAGGTTGGTTAATATGGCCTATGCTCGTAAAGGGAAAGTTTCGGTGTGATATATTAAGTCGGTAAGGGATAAACCCTCCTTAATATTTCTATCACTTCAGCTAAATCTTTGGCAACATAATCTGGTGAGTCAGATGTTGAAAGCGGCAGTTTAGTTTTGCCTGTTAGAATCAATATTGTTTTCCCTCCCAGTTTCTTCACCGGCGTAATATCTAACTCAATATCATCACCAAGCATTATAAAAGGGGAGTTTGTAGGGTAGCTTAACATTTCTAAGGCAGTTTGGAAATATATCGGAGAGGGTTTACCAATGAGAACGGCTTTCTTATCAGTTGCGTACTCAATTGCAGTAATGAACGATCCTGCGTCAAGAACAAACTTATTTCCTTCGGGTGACCAATAACGATTCATGTGCATGGCAATTAAATCAGCACCATTATTAACTTTAAGAAAAATTTCATTCAAAATTTCTATTGACCAACTTTCAGCCATGTCACCCACAATCACAGCTTGCGAATTAGTATTATCAATATACTTTTCAAACTCCTGCTTTACATTATCAACACAATAAACTGAAACACGCTCATAATTTTTTTTAACATAAATTAATGCGGCATCTGCGGCTGTCATAACTGGACTATCATTGTGTAAATGGTTTTTAAGTAAGAAGTCCTTTATGTCCTTTTTCGTTCTTAAAGTAGAGTTGCTAAGAATAAACGAGGGAATCTTGTACTTTTTTAAATAGTTAAGAAATTCTCCAGCATATGGAGCAGGTTTTCCATAAAGATTTATCACACCGTCAAAATCAATTAGAAATGGAATTGGGAGACTTTTGTTCATAAAGAAAAAGGGCGATTTGCATCGCCCCAAATTTAATTAAGCTTTTATCTTTGCAAGAGCAGAAAACTTTAATTGAATTGCTGCAAACAATCCGAATAATATTCCCACAAAAAATAAATCGCCTAAAACTGTGTGATGAAAAAACGGAATAGCAGCAACGTAACAAGCAATTAAGCCAGAAATATTTTTTGCATACAATGTACCCTGAATCCACATTTGAAAATTTGTTAGAATAAAAAACAAAACTGATGATAACAAAGAAGCGGTAACAACATTTTTTAATTTGATGTTCCTGCTAAGTACAATTCCAATTCCAACAATTAAAACAAAGCTAACATAAACTGATAGCATTCCATTGTGGAAGCCGATTATCAAATCAGATAGTAACATTGCAAGCATTGGAATAATAAAAGCATACTTTTTCTCCGTGAAATAAGCTCCTCCAAATAATGCGATAGCTCCAACCGCAGTAAAATTTGGTGGATGAGGTATTAATCTTGTAAAAGCGGCGGCTAAGATCATTACACTTACAAGCCAGAATTTTGATGTGAAATTATTTGAGTTCATATCAGTTCCTTTCTTTTAAATTCTTTATGAGTAATTCCATTATATACATTTACAACTAATTAAAGATAAAAATTCTAATGGCGTAAATCAAAATACAAAAAAAATAGTGCGCGTCTATAGGTCATTAAGACTCAATTTTATTCCACCGTAAATTGAAAAGCCGGGAGTTGCATAACCATACACTTCTTCATAATCTGAATCAAGTATATTTTCCAAACGCAAGTTAAATCTTAAAAACTCCAGCAATTGATAATGTGCCGAAAAATTTAGCAGAATATATGGATCAAGCTGAGTTCTTGAAGATGTAAAAGTAAGATTATCAAAAACTAAATCATCCTGTTCTCCAATGTAAATCACTTCAACATTTGCGTTAGCTTTTGGGGAGAAATTATAACTTAAATAACTACCCACTTTATGTTCTGGCCTTCTGATGAGCTTTCGCTCGTCGTCGTCAAGTCCTTCGCTTTCATCTTTCGCATTTGTGTATGTGTAGTTCAGTTTAATTTTAAGTTTATCAAACATCTGAGCAGTAAGATATGTTTCAACTCCATTTGTTTTCGCTTTGTTAACGTTGATCGCTTTAAAACTCTGATCAAAACCTATAAGATCTTTGTAATTATTTTGAAAATAAGTAACACCAATAGATAATAAGTCGTTAGCTAAAAATTGTTCAACTCCCGCGTCAAAGCCAATGCTTTCTTCAGGGTTTAGATCCAGGTTGCCGTAAGCGGGATCGTACAAATTGAATAATGAAGGAGTTTTAAATCCTGAACCAAAGGTGGCTTTCAATTTTGTTCCTGTTTCCCAAATTATATATGCCGGTGCAAATCGATATGTGAAAACCGAACCGAATTTATCATGGTTATCGAATCTAACTCCTAAAGTGCTGAAAAAACTTTGACCGATTTTTAGTTGATCCTGAAGATAAGTGCCAAAGGTGTTTGATTTTTTTTGCGGGAAAAGACTTTCGTAATTAAAAAATTGTGAGAAGTAGAAATATTCAGATACTGCTGCCTCGCTAATATTTTCAATGCCGAAAGTCAGCAGGTGATTTTCTAATAGGTTAAAGTTATTTTGCCAATCAATTTTAATTTTTCTGCCGTCGTAAGAACTGTTTGATGCGGCAGCGTTGAATTTCGAATAATCGAAATTATATTTTCTAACGTTTCTAAAAATGGAGGCGCCGATTTTCTGATTCCATTTTCCATCTAATAGATCAAATTTACCTTCACCGCGGAAAGAAAATTCTTCCTGGTTAAAAATGTATGTTGGATCATCGCCAAATTTTCCTGCGGTTTGATCGTAATCAGATTTTGAATTGTTATAACTCATCAGGAGATTTAGTTGAGCGGTTTCAGTAAAGTCATAACCTAACCTTGCGGATATATTATCTTTTCTATAACCATCTTTTTCAGTGTTTCCATATTTTTCTGATGCTGCAGAGAACCCTTCACTTTCCGCTCTACTTAAAGTGACTGAATAGTTAAAATTGGAAACATTACCATTCATGCCAAGTGTGTTCTTGAATGTTTTGTATGAACCCGCTTCCGATAAAAGTGAAAAGCTTGGTTTCCCAATTCCTTTTTTTGTAATCACGTTAATAACACCAGCCAGTGAGTTTGAGCCGTACAAAGTTGATTGTGGTCCGCGCAAAATTTCAATTGACTGAACATTATCAGTTGATAGAGAAGCAAAGTCGTAGAAGTTTGATGGATCGTTGTTTAAGTTGACTTCAATTCCATCAACTAAAACTAATGTGTATGAAGAATTTCCCCCTCTGATATTGATGTTTGATAAAGTTCCCGGTCCGCCTTGCCTTGTGTAGCTTACACCGTATTCATTCTTCAGTAAGTCAAAAACATTGGAAGAATTTCGATTGGCTATTTCAGCCGAATCAATTACAGTGACAGAATTAGCAAGCTCTAAAGTGCTGGTTTGGGTTCTAGTTGCGGAAACCACAACTTCGGAAAGTTTGTAAAGACCTTGAACTTCAGTTTTCTCAACAATTTTTTCCTGAGGGAAATTTAACTGAGAGAAAAAAAAGACCGAACAGAACGAGAGCAAAAAGAGATTTTTCATGAAGTTACTCCTATATATAAATGATGTTAAGTAACTCCGCGTATAAGAAAGTTGAGATCAAACGAATGGAGATTGTGAGAGACCACCGTTAATCTTACCTTTGCCGCGAAGGTTGATTAATTATAACTTATGGCAGGTCTCCTGGCTTGTTTTCAGTAAGCAATTCGCCAAAGGCGAAGCAATAGGCAGTAGGCAATTTTTTGCATATTGCTTACTGTCAACTGCCTACTGATTTTTACAGTTGCGCGACAGCGCCGGAATTGATGATTGCTGTCATTGCGAGACATGCTTTGCATGTCGAAGCAATCTAATTTTAAACCATAGATTACTTCGCTTCGCTCGTAATGACAGAACCTCGCACCGAACTTCCCTATATTTCCCGTTATCCCAATTTAAATTAGGATCGGGACACCAAAAGTCGTGTATAAAGAACTAATGCTAAAATACTTTTTTAATATTTAGATTCAAACATATTTAAAATTTTTTTCATTTAAACTTTTCACCTTCGAAAAATTTTTCTAAGTTACAGACGAATTTTATTCTCATTTATTAAACTATGTATTCTCTCAGATTCTTCACTCAAAATATTCTTGCTTCGACTCTCGACTCTTTCCATATAGAAATACAAATTTTCAATTTCACCTTGAACCAAATTTATTCTTTATTCAAAAGGAGCTTTTAATGAGCTGGCTTTCTAAATTTCTAACCTCTTCTATCGGCAAAAAATTTATAATGGCTGTAACGGGGAGTTTCTTGTTGATTTTTCTAATCATACACTTGATAGGAAATTTTACTTTATTTTTTGGTCCAAATACTTTTAACGGTTATGTTAAAACCTTGGATGTCATTAAACCACTAATTCGTGTTATTGAAGTTGTTCTGCTTGCTGCATTTGTTTTTCACATTTTTTATGGAACGTTATTATGGTTAGAGGACAAGAAAATGCAAGGTGGTAAATTTATTGGTAAATATAGAATTAATGCCTCAAGACAAAACAGCTCGTTTTCATCCAGAACATCGTTCGTTACAGGATCAATAGTTTTTATTTTTCTTGTTTTACATCTTGGAACATTTTTCTGGCGTTTCAATGTGCATGATCCGGAAGGATTAGCTAATACGCATGAGTATTTTAACATTGTTACTGGGTTCTTTCAGATTTGGTGGTATGTGGCTCTTTATGTTATCGCCGTATTACTTTTGGGATTTCATCTGAACCACGGATTTCAAAGTGCATTTCAAACTTTTGGTTGGAACAATAAAAAATATTTTCCACTTGTTCAAAAAATTGGAACTATTTACGCAATTATTATGGCTTTAGGATTTGCTTCTATGCCGATTTACTTTTTCTTTTTTTACGGAGGTAACTTATGATAAAGCTTGATTCAAAAGTTCCAGCAGGTACTCTTGCTGAAAAATGGACAAATCATAAATTTAATATGAAACTTATAAACCCGGCTAATAAAAGAAAATTTGATATTATTGTTGTGGGAACCGGTTTAGCCGGTGCTTCTGCCGCGGCTACTTTGGGTGAATTAGGTTATAAAGTAAAAGCTTTTACTTATCATGATTCAAGCAGGCGTGCTCATTCAATTGGTGCACAAGGTGGGATTAATGCTGCAAAAAATTATCAAAATGACGGTGATTCTGTATTTAGATTATTTTACGATACAATAAAAGGTGGAGATTTTAGATCACGTGAAGCAAACACTTACAGATTAGCTGAAGTTAGCAATAACATAATTGATCAATGCGTTGCTCAGGGTGTTCCTTTTGCAAGAGAATATGGCGGAACTTTAGCAAACCGCTCTTTTGGTGGAGCACAAGTTTCCAGAACTTTTTATGCGCGTGGGGAAACAGGTCAACAATTATTACTTGGCGCCTATAGTTCTTTGAATAGACAAATTAAATTAGGTAACGTTCAAATGTTCCATCGCCGTGAAATGCTTGATGTGGTAATAGTTGACGGAAAAGCTAAAGGTATTACTGTTAGGAACTTGCTTACCGGCGAAATAGAAAGTTATGCTGCACAAGCAGTTATTCTTGCAACGGGTGGATATATGAATGTTTACTTTTTATCTACAAGTGCAATGTTGTGCAATACTACTGCTATTTGGCGGGCTCATAAACGCGGAGCTTTATTTGCAAATCCTTGTTTTACTCAAATTCACCCGACTTGCCTTCCAGTACATGGTGAAGGTCAATCTAAATTAGTTTTAATGAGTGAAAGTTTAAGAAATGACGGTCGGATTTGGGTTTCTAAAAAAGCTGGTGATCACAGACCTCCAAATGAAATCCCTGAAGATGAACGTGATTATTATCTTGAGCGAAGATATCCATCATTTGGTAATTTAGCTCCAAGAGACGTTTCTTCAAGAAGTGCAAAATATGTTTGTGATGAGGGTCGTGGTGTTAATGGAGGCAGGGCTGTTTATCTTGATTTTGCCGATGCTATTAAACGCTTGGGTGCTCATGTTATAAAAGAAAAGTATGGCAATTTGTTTGATATGTATAAAAATATAATGGATGAAGATCCATATAAAGTTCCAATGAAAATTTATCCAGCACCACATTATGCGATGGGTGGTTTATGGGTTGATTATAATTTGATGAGTAATATTTCTGGATTATTTGTAGCAGGAGAGGCAAACTTTTCTGATCACGGCGCAAACAGGCTTGGCGCAAGTGCTCTTATGCAAGGTTTAGCAGACGGCTATTTTGTTATTCCTTATACAATCGGAAATTATTTTGGAAGTGATAAACCAACTAAAGCTGATGTTAATTCATCTGAGTTTAAAGAATCAAAAGAACAAGTAAAGGAAAACACCAATAAACTCCTAACAATTAATGGCAAACAAACTGTTGATGAAATTCATAAAAAATTAGGACATTTACTTATTGACAAAGTTGGAATGTCCCGTGACGATGCCGGACTTAGAAAAGTAATTAAAGAGATTACTGATCTACGTGATGAATTTTGGCACGATGTAAAAGTTGTTGGTAAGGGTGAAGAGTTAAATCTAACTTTAGAAAAAGCTGGTAGAGTAGCCGATTTTCTTGAGCTTAGTGAATTAATGGCTGTTGATGCTTTAAATAGAGATGAATCTTGCGGAGCACATTTTAGAGAAGAGCATCAAACAGAAGAGGGTGAAGCAATTAGAAATGATAAAGATTTTGCTTATGTAGCTGCTTGGGAATTCGAAAAAGTTGGCAAATGGAATCTTCATAAAGAAAATCTTGAATTTGAGTTTGTTGAATTAGCAACAAGGAGTTATAAATAATGACTAACACTAACATAAATTTAACCTTAAATATTTGGCGACAAGAATCTACTGATGCAATTGGTGATTTTGAACAATTTAAAGTTTCTGTTTCGCCTGATGCTTCAATTCTTGAAATGCTTGACGAGTTAAATAACAAATTAGAAAAAGAAGGTAAAATTCCTATTGCTTTTGAAAGTGATTGCAGGGAAGGTATTTGTGGTACCTGCGGGCTTGTTGTTAACGGGCATCCACATGGACCACTTCCGAAAATAGCCACCTGCCAACTGCACATGCGTAATTTTAAAGATGGAGAAACATTATTTATTGAACCGTTTAGAGCAACTGCATTTAAAATTATCAAAGATTTAATTGTTGATCGTTCAGGTTTCGATAAAATACAACAAGCTGGCGGATATGTATCATTTAATACTGGCAGTGCGCCTGATGCTAATGCAATTCCTATTTCTAAAGATGTTGCAGCTTTGTCTTTAGATGCTGCTGAGTGTATTGGATGCGGTGCCTGTGTTGCAGCTTGTAAAAATTCTTCTGCAATGTTATTTGTTGGAGCAAAAGTGTCCCAGTTTGCAGTGCTTCCACAGGGCCAACCTGAAAGATATGAACGTGTGATGAACATGGTTGCAGCAATGGATGAAGCTGGATTTGGAAGCTGTACCAACACTTATGCCTGCGAAGCTGAATGTCCCAAGGGAATTTCAGTCACAAACATTGCAAGAATGAATAGAGATTTTGTGATGGCAAATGTTAAATCGAAAGTTGTAGAAGTTTGAATTACCTGTATATTTTTGACACTTAAATCCCGAGTAATATCGGGATTTTTTATTTATGTTAGAGTCGAAAATAATTTTTACAAGAAACAATAAATGAAATTATATTTACTCCTTAAAATCTCGTTCATTTTTATTTGTCTGATTATTATTTCGGGGTGCAGATCTGAATCTGAGAAGGGAAAATCGGATTTTAATTTTGCGTCTGTCAAGCAAGAGATCTGGAATGAATCAAGTAAGAACATGTATAAAATTTATTTGTCTATGAGAAAAATAGACAGCTTAAGCGCAGAGCTTAATCTAAAGTTCACCCGAAAAAATTCTCAAGGTCTTTAAGCATTTTCCTTATGTGCTCTTTTCATCAATAGCAAAATCAATAAAGATTATTTTAATTTTGGTTAAAAATTTTTGGTAATAATATGTTTGAAAAAGAAATAAAATTTATAAGCGATTTTTGTCTCAACAAAATAAGCAAAGCCGGTTCATTCCTTACTTTTGAAAAGCTTAAAGGAATCGAGATTCATCCAGCAATTCTTAAGTACATTTCAGCGGGAATGGACTTCCAAATTTTTAAGGATCGTCAAGTGCTTCTGCAAAAATCTGCTTTTGATTATTCGGGTTCTGAAATATCAAAGTATTTTAGGATGATAGCTCTTGAGATAAAAAAATCTAAAAGAATAAGTGAGAATGAAATAAATGATTTGATTTCTCAAGCGGTAACCTTCAATTTTAACTACATAACCAGACCGAATGAAACTATTGTAGATTTTATCTTCAAAGAATCCGATAGTTTATCTCCCGAAGAAATGGCGATGATATTGGATTATCCTTACTACTACAATTATTTAAGACAAATTCTTTCCTCATACATGGGAAAAAAACAACTGCTTACGCTGGAGAAAAAAGAATTGGAATTTCTCTTGAATAAAATTGATAGTGAATTATTTTCTGTGAAGTTGAACGAGCTAATTGATAATGCATTAGAAACGATGGCTGATTTTTTTAATATCGGGGCGGTTCTTCGTTCACAAATACCGCCGCAAGCAATTGATTTGTATCTTAAAGAAAAAAACTTAAATGATCATTTGTCACGTCTTCAAAATGCTTTAGCTCAATCGCCAAAAATAAAGTACGAAATTGATGAGATAAAGAAAATCATTTACACTGTTGTTCCTACTGAAGAACAAAAAACGGCAGCATCGGAATCTGAATTAACATCTACTGAAGATGAATCTTTAAAGGAAACCAAGACTGTAGATGTTTCGGAGGATTTGAAACCGGGGATAAACACAATTGTTAAAGAAAATTTACTTCCTGATTCTCCAACTATAAGTGAAACCGAAGAAATAGAATTAGATGATTTTGAGATAACCAATCCAAATGCAAATGAAACGATTAATTTATCAGACGAAATAAAAATTGAAGAGGATACTGAAACATTTCCTCTTAATGTGGAGGAGCTTCAAGAATCATCTCAGGAAAAATCTATTGATGAAATAACATCTCATAAAAAAAGCGATAAGGATATACTCTCGTTCCTGTCTAACAGAGAAATAGAAAAAATAATAGGTTCAATTTTTAACGAAGACAAAGAAGATTTTGCTACAACTATCGAGACAATTTCTGAGTGTAAGACTTACGAAAAAGCCACAGAAATTCTGAAGTCGCTTTACACAACATATAATGTGAATCCTTATTCACGCGATGCTATTCTTTTAACCAACGCGGTCGCTAAATATTTTACGATAGCATAATTATGTTTATTGATCAAGCGGAACTTGAAATTAAAGCAGGTTATGGCGGCGATGGTGCTGTAACTTTCAGAAGAGAAAAGTATGTTCCGAAGGGAGGACCTTCCGGAGGTAACGGCGGAAAGGGCGGGGATGTAATAATTCAGGCATTCAGTAATCTTAATACACTTTTAGATTTTAAGTACAAAAGAAAATACCTGGCTGGTGATGGAGCAATTGGGGGCAGTTCGTTGAAGGATGGTAAGAATGGTAAGGATGTTTTAATAAAAGTTCCTGTCGGTACTTTAATAAAAGATTTTGACGATGATAAGATTCTTGCAGATTTGGATGAAGAAGGGAAAAGAATTGTTATAGCTAAAGGCGGAAGAGGTGGAAATGGAAATAGCAACTTTGCAACATCAACAAATCAAGCACCAAGATATGCTGAAAACGGTAAAAAAGGCGAATCAAAAAAAATCATTCTTGAACTGAAATTAATTGCCGATGTTGGAATTATCGGTTTTCCAAATGCCGGAAAATCTACTTTGATTTCGGTTATCTCATCTGCTAAACCTAAAATTGCCGATTATCCGTTTACCACTCTTGAGCCAAATCTTGGAATTGTTTATTACAAGGATTATAAAAGTTTTACTGTTGCTGATATTCCAGGAATTATCGAAGGTGCGCACGAAGGCAAAGGTTTGGGATTAAAATTTCTAAGGCATATTGAGAGAACCAAAATTCTTCTCTTCTTAATTGAGGTTACTTCCGAAAATATTGAAAGAGATTATAAAATTTTATTGAATGAATTGAAGCAGTACAGTAAGAAATTAGCTGAACGAAAAAAGATTATAGCACTTTCAAAATCGGATTTGCTTGATAAAAAAAGCTTAGAGAAGATGACCAAACAAAAGCTATTCAGAGCGAAAATTCCTATCACTTCGATTTCATCTGCTACGAATGAAGGGATTCAAGAATTGCTTGATAAAATTTGGGAGTTGTTAGAGAGCACTTATTGAAAGAATTCATTCCACACTCTAAAGGTATTAATTGGGAAAAGATTTTTTTTTCATTTAGATTTTATAAGTCTTTTTTTTAGTAGTAAAATATTTTAAGAATCCATTAAACATTTCTAAGAAATTGTACTATGAGTCAGTTATGATAATTCAGCCCGTAGATTTTCTGCAAGATGGAAGACAGAATATGTGTGATGGTTGTCCAGATATTACTCATAGGCGTCAACTTAACAACCAGGTTTTCTATCGAACATTGGTTCAGTTGTTCTGATTTTAAAACAAATTAAAGCATTATATATCATCCCTAAAGGGATTCGGTTTATTGTTTTTAACAATGTATCTATAAATATTTAATCCCTATCGGGATTTATTTTTCTTCATCCCAGAGGGATGGAATATTTATAGAAATCGAAAATAATGTAGAATAAAATGCCGTAGGTATGACATATTATTAATGCTTAATTAAATCAGAAATAAAACAATTAGCCAATATTTAATCCATCAGCTAAAGGAGAATTAGATTCTCTTAGGTTGACGCCTATGAGATATTACTGTATGAAATGGACAGTTAGTTTGGTCGTGTCGTATGGAAAAGCAGTTAAAATCCGGATATAATCTAAAGTGTTATCCTAAAGATTTTTTGAATTAACTATAACACGAAACCTTCAAGGTTTGCGTATGCTACTGAAATATCAAAACCTTGAAGGTTTTCCCTACTGGTTTGCGTTTGAAGGGTTAAAAACGTGATGATTCTTTTTGAAATCGAAGGTTTTGTTTCTATATTTGCACTCCGTTTTAAAAGGCGGGGTAGCTCAGTTGGTTAGAGCAGTGGAATCATAATCCACGTGTCGGGGGTTCGAATCCCTCCCCCGCTACAAAAAATTAAAGGAGTAAGAATGTATACTTTATTAATGACATTATCTACAATAATTGCAATTTTTTTAATAATTGTTATATTGCTGCAATCGAGTAAAGGCGGCGGTTTGGCAGGAACATTTGGCGGTGGAAATGTGGGTACTATGTTTGGTACTAGAAGAACTGCCGACTTTTTGAGTAAAGCAAGCTGGTGGCTTGGCGGTGCATTGGCTGTTCTTGCTTTAGCAATTAATTTGTTTTTCCTCCCGGGACAAACAACTGCAGAACAAAGAGAAAGTATAATTCAGCAATCAGGAAGACAAACAATTCCGCAAACACCGACATTACCACAGCAAAATCCTGCACAGCAGAAGTAAATTTTAATAAAGAAATTGTAAGCGTTGTTAGGAATAAAAGAGACAATAAAAAAGCCACTGTGATAGTGGCTTTTTATTGTTTTAAACCGATGACTTATTATTTATTTAATATCATTTTTTTAAATTGCCGGTTAACGGTTCCACTCTGTGCTGCTGCTTCAAGCTCGTATAAATAAACTCCGGAAGATAAATTACTGCCATTCAGCTCGACCTCATAAACACCGGGCTGATGATCTTTGCTTACAAGTGCACTTATCTTCTCGCCTAAGAGATTAATCAATGTAAGCTTAACATAACTTTCTATCGGAACTGTATATTTTATTTTAGTTACAGGGTTAAAAGGATTTGGATAGTTTTGAAAAAGTTCGAATTGCTGAGGTGAAATAAAATCAATTTCTTTTTCATTCGAATACGAAAATTGACCATCAAAATCTATTTGTTTTAACCTGTACAAATAAATACCCGACAACTTCAATTCTTTGTCATTAAAAGTATATTGATTAATTGAACTGCTGTTTCCATTTCCATTCACAAATCCAATAGCTTGCCAATTCGTTTTACTATTATCAATAAACTTATACTGTCTTTCTATCTCAAAACCATAGTTGTTTACTTCAGTTGCTGTTTCCCATCTTAATAAAACTTGGTTTTGCATAACCGCCTTGGCTGTAAACGAAATTAATTCGACAGGAAGAACTATTACACCTTGCCCTGTTACAACAGCATTTTCACAAGTCCCGCTTATATTTTCGGTGATATAGCTTGCACCTGCTTCAACTATAATATTATCAGAGCAAAACTGACTGCCAATAGGAACAAAGAATGAATTACCATTCTTAAGGATCAAATAGCTTTGTGCAATACCTAAACTAGAAAGGATAGAAACAGTA
>Ga0209320_10000289_pt1 | contig 26224 bp, 33 predicted proteins | sample Rifsed13ft4_FD_184008 | JGI IMG/M metagenome (GOLD analysis project Ga0209320, IMG submission 184008) | Soil microbial communities from Rifle, Colorado, USA - sediment 13ft 4 (version 2) | ecosystem: Environmental > Terrestrial > Deep subsurface > Rock core/Sediment | place: Rifle, Colorado... | reverse complement strand
CCAAAAACTTTGAAGTGATAGGACATACGGAAAGCGCAAAAGCTGCAGCCATTGCAAACATGGAAAAATCAGTCTATGGAATTCAGTTCCATCCAGAAGTAGTTCATACAGAACAAGGAACTGAGATTTTGAAAAACTTTGTACTAAAAATCTGTAAGGCAAAGCAAGAATGGACAATGGAGGGGTTTGTTGAAAAAACTGTAAAGAATATTTCAAAAATTGATGGAAATGTCTTGTGTGCAGTAAGTGGTGGAATCGATTCTACAGTTACTGCACTGCTTATCCATAAAGCAATTGGCGAGAGGCTAAAATGCATCTTTGTAGACAATGGCCTTTTGCGACTAAATGAAGAAAAAGAAATTGGAGAAATGTTTACAAAAAATTTCAAGGTCAACTTTACAAAAATTGATGCAAAAAAGCAGTTTTTAACAAAATTAGATGGCGTGTCAGATCCTGAGAAAAAGCGAAAGATTGTTGGTGAGGAATTTGTACGAATCTTTACAGAATTTGCTGAAAAAAATGGACCGTTTAGATGGCTTGCGCAGGGAACACTTTATCCTGATGTTATAGAAAGCGGAGTATCAAAGGGACCTGCATCTGTCATAAAGACTCACCACAACGTAGGCGGCTTACCTGACTGGCTCAAGCTTGAGATTCTAGAACCATTACGTGATCTGTATAAAGACGAAGTAAGAAAGGTCGCAAAGATTCTTGAGATTCCACAAAAACTGCTTATGCGACATCCATTTCCAGGACCAGGTCTTGCAGTTAGAGTCATTGGTGAAGTAACAGAAAAGAAACTAGAGATTGCAAAGATAGCAAGCAAGATTGTTGAAGAAGAGCTTGAAAAGGCAAAGTGGTACGATAAGGTATGGCAGGCATATGCATCTGTAGGTGATGACAAAGCTGTTGGTGTTGTAGGTGACGAAAGAAAATATGGCAATATAGTGATGGTTCGTGTTGTTGATTCAGTTGATGCAATGACTGCAGACTGGACAAGACTCCCTGATGGATTACTTGAAAAAATTAGCAATAGAATAACAAATGAGATAAACGATGTTACATGGGTAACTTATGTAATATCAAGCAAACCACCTGCAACAATTGAACCACAATAAGACCAGATATTATTAATAAATAAAAAATGAATTAGGTTATGCTGGTGTTGAACCCCAGCCACGAGCAAGTAGTATCTCTACACTGGAAGATTTTACACACGCTGCAGAACCAGTAGATGCTTTGATGATAAGATCCAAGCCTTCTTTACAAACTACGGCTCCTGCTTCTACGCCTTCATTCATTTGTTTTTTTGGAGATTTTACTTCATCTACCATTGTCACCATTACTTCTTCTGTAGGTGTTTCTTCACTAGGTACTTCTTCTGTAGGTGTTTCTTCACTAGGTACTTCTTCTGTAGGTGTTTCTTCCTGACCTATTGCTATCAAAGTCGGATTTGCCGTCAATACCAATAGGAGAATAGACACTATGGTTATTTTTGTGATATTCAAGTTAGAACATGATAATAGATGTACTGTATTTAATCTTCGCTGTCTTTGTTCAGTTTGTGTAAATAAGATTAGTTACGTCCATTATGAAATGACGTTACAAGAGGCTGGCACCAATTACTCCAGCAGAGTCTCCAAGCTTATTTTTTAAAATTGGTGTGTCTGCCAAGTCGCTAAATATATTTTTGTAAACTAGGTTTTTTCCTTCATCATACAAAAATGGAATATTTGAGAGTCCTCCTCCAAGTACTACTACATCAGGATCCAGTATATTGATTACATTTGCAAGTCCGATTGCAAAATTTTCTAAAAACTCTGCTTTCCACTCTTTTGCCTTTGTGGTTGAAAGATTTTCAATTATTGTAGGCAAAGGTTGAGGTTTTCCTGTGAGCTCTTTCCAGCGTCTTTCAAGTGCAGGTCCAGAAATGTAGGTTTCAACACATCCAGATTTTCCGCAATAACACTTGTTTCCATTTGGCCTTATGATGTGGTGACCCCACTCTCCTGCAATATTTGATCTTCCGCCATGTATCTTACCATTTATCACAATGCCGCCACCTACTCCTGTTCCCATTATTATACCAAATACAACGTCATAGTTTTTTGCAGCACCAAGTTGTGCTTCTGCCATGGCAAAACAGTTTGCGTCATTTTCCATCAAGATTTTCTGTCCAAGTGTTCTTTCAAGATCTTTCTGTAGTGGCATTCCAATAAGACACTGTGTGTTGCTATTTTTTATCAGGCCAGTTTTTTGTGATGTGATGCCTGGGGCACACACACCAACTGTTGTTTTTCCAGATGCTTTTGATTTTAGATCATTTACAAGAGAAGAAATAGTTTCTATGATCTTTTTGTAATCTTGGACTGTAGGAACTCGTTTTCGTTCAACTATTTCAAGATCTTCATCAAGTAAAACTCCTTCTGTTTTGGTACCTCCAAGGTCTATTCCTATTTTAAACACAGATAAGAAATAGTGTGGTATGTTTTGAATTTTTCAGTTGGGATTACAATATTTTAAAATTTTTGTAATCTAGTGGCCGCCCGGCATGCCGCCGCCACCTTTGTTTGCAGATATTGCAATTACATCATCGATTCTTAGAATCATACATGCTGCCTCTGTTGCTGACTTTATGATTTGTTCTTTTACAGCAACTGGCTCTATGATGTTAAGCGTTAACATATTTTCGACTTTTTGCTCTCTTGCGTTGATTCCTGTCCACTTTTGGCCTTGGCTTTGTCTTGCTCTGAGATTTACCATTGTATCAATTGGATCCATTCCAGCATTTTCTGCAATAGTAAGTGGGATTATTTCTAGAGCCTCTGCAAATTTTTTGATTGCAAGTTGCTCTCTTCCTTCAAAACCATCTGCCCATTCATTTATTCTACCTGATAGATAGGCTTCAACTGAACCACCACCTGCAACAATTGCCGGTTTTTCAATTACATCTTTTACTACCATTAATGCATCATGCATTGATCTGTCAACTTCATCAACAACTCTTTGTGAGCCGCCTCTTAGTAACAAAGAAACTGCTTTTGGGTTTCTACATCCTTCAACAAATACCCACTTGTCAGATTCTACCTTTTTTTGCTGAACAATCTCTGCTGAGCCAAGATCATTTTCTGTTAAATCCTCTAAATTGCTAGTAATTGTGGCACCGCATGCCTTTGCAAGCTTTGACATGTCACTTTCTTTTACTCTTCTTACTGCAAGTATTCCATATTTTGCAAGATAATGCTGTGCAATGTCATCAATTCCTTTTTGGCAGATGACTACGTTTGCTCCTACTTTGTGTATTTTTTCTACCATTTGTTTTATCATTCTTTGTTCTTCTTCAATGAACATCTGCATTTGTGTTGGATCAGAAATTCGAATCTCTGCACTCATCTCGGTCTTTTCTATCTCAAGTGGACAGTTAAGTAACACAATTTTTGCATTTTGGATTTTTGTTGGCATTCCACTATGAACTACTTCTTTGTCAAGAACAATTCCTTTTATCAAACTAGAGTCCTGAATTGAGCCGCCTGCTTTTTTTTCTACTTTAACGTTATCAAGATCAACAACATATTTTTCTCCATGTTTTTCTGTAATTCTCAGTATAGCATCAACTACAAGCTTTGAAAGACTTGGGCTATCTTCTGAAATTAATTTTGATTCCATGCTTGTTCTTGCAACTTTGATCAGCTCATCTGTTTCTTCAGGCTTGACTGGCTTGGCAATTTCGGTTAGTATTTCAAGTGCTTTTTCTGCTGCTGCCTGAAATCCTTCTACTATAACTGATGAATGTACGTCTTTTTTTAGAAGATCTTGTGCCTTTGTAAGCAATGATCCAGCAAAAACAACAGAGGACGTAGTTCCGTCACCAACCTCGTTGTCAATGGCCTTTGAGATTTCAACCATCATCTTTGCGGCTGGGTGTTGAACATCGATTTCTTTTAGAATTGTAGCGCCATCATTTGTAATTGTAACATCACCTAACGAATCAACAAGCATCTTATCCATTCCTCGTGGGCCAAGACTTGTTCTTACCAGGTCTGCAACAAGCTTTGCAGCCATAATGTTATTTGCCTGCGCATCTCGTCCCTTTTGCTGAAGTGCACTCTCTTTTAGAACTAGGACAGGTCCCTGAGGGGTTTGTTGAATTGATGCCATTTAATTTTCTGTTGAATTTTCTTATGACCCATTATAATATCTTTAGCTTAAAACAGGCAGGTAGGATCTTTTCTTTACATCGACTATACCGCTAAACAAAATTCGAACATCAGGCAATGCAAGAAAAGGCAAAAATAGTGGTATAAGATGCGGTTTTGAAAATCTGCAGCCAGAATCTACTATCGTAGAATTTAGATTTATAAAATTGCTTGATACTTTCTCAAATGGATCTGTTGAGATTATTCCTCCAAGCTGCATTGGTAGGCTTGCAAGAGTCTTTCCGTCCCTTACTACAGTCATACCGCCTTGTGTTTTTATCAAGTTGTTTGCTGCAACGGCCATGTCTGATTCATTTGAGCCAATTACAATCAGGTCATTTTCATGAAATGCCCAAGTAGAGGCAAATGCACCAATTTGGGCGCCAAAGTTTGTCAAAAAACCAACAGTTCCTTTTTTTGAACCATATGTTCTATCAAATGCTGCAACCTTCCATACATCCTTGTCAGGCGAAGGCAAAACGTTTCCATCCTTTGTTGCAAGCTGGACTGTTCCTTTTTCTGTGACAATTTCTGTTTTGAGATTTATCGTGTTGGCGTTTGCAACAGTCGTCTTGCATTTTACGACAAAGTCCTTTTCTGAAAATTTTTCCAGTTTTACAGTTTTTTTTATCCACTTTGGAATAATGTGTTTTTTTATCTGTGTTACAATGTTTCCATTTGAAACTACGAGTTTACCTCCAACAAAGACCTTGTGTGGTTTTAGCTCATCAAGACTGTCAAATACCAACATGTCTGCAAGTTTGCCTGGCGCTATTCCTCCAAGATCACGGTCCATATTGTAATAGTCAAAGCAGTTTTTTGATGCCATCGCAATTGCTTCAATTGGTTCTACTCCAAGATTTATGGCTTCTTTTACACAGTAATTGATGTAACCGTACTTGTCAATATCTACTGGATCAAGGCCATCTGAGCAAAACATTAGTCTGTCTGTAAAAACCCGACTCGACAAGACAGATGGAATTATTTCTTTTAAGTCGCGTCGGATAGAGCCCTCTCTTACCATTATCCACATACCAAGTCGTAGTCGTTCTATTACCTGATCATAGTTGATTGGTTCATGGCATGAAAGAATTCCAGATGAGACATATGCGTTAAGCTTTTTGCCTGAGGCACCAGCTGTATGACCGTTGATAATGCAGTCATTATCAAGCATTGTAGATATTATCTTCATTGTTTTAGAGTCTCGGTTTGTCACCTTTGTCCATGAAAAGACTTCACCTAATCCTAGAACAGATGAGTGTTTTATTGCAGCCTTGGCCTGAGCTGCACTAAGCGTTCTGCTGTGGCTAAATTTTCTATCAACAGGAAGGCCACCTGGAACAACATTAAAGATTCGTATAGGAAGATTTGAGCAAAGATTGAGAAATTCCCTAAAGCCTCTATATCCACACACACTTACAATATCGATTGGATCTGAAAACAGCGAGGTCACACCACAGAGAAGTGCCTTTTTTGCAAATTCTGAAGGCAAAACAAATTGATCAATATGAACATGTGGATCTGCAAAGCCAGGTGTGACATACTTGCCCTCAAGATCAATTACTGTAGTTTTTTCTCCTTTTGTGTGTGATGCATCATCACCTACATATGCAACTCGTTGTTTTGAAATCGCAATATCCATACTTGGTAAAATTTCACGTGTGTAGACATTTACAAGTGAGCAATTTTTTAGTAAAAGTTCTGCCTTTACCTCACCCATCGCAACTGCGTTAATATCTGAAATTACAGACGATAGTTTTGTATGCAACAAAAATAATGTGAGTTTGCATTTATTATAGATTCAAAGCGATGTTTAAATTACCGACAAAGAGGTTTTTGCATATGAACATGCCAAAGGAAATAACTCGATACTGTCCCAAGTGCAACAAACACACAAAACAAAAGGTAACAGCATACAAGGCCGGAAAAAGAAGAGGCTCTGCTATAGGAGAAAGACGACATGAAGAGGACAAGAAGGGTTACGGTGGACAGAAATTTCCAAAATTGGCAAAGCCTGCAAAGACAACAAAAAAGTTCACTCCAATCTTTACTTGCAATGAGTGCAAAAAGAAGTGGAGCAGGGAAGGAATTCGTGTAAGAAAAGTGGAGCTTGTGGCAGTATGAAAAAGGAACACATTGAGATTCCTCTGCCAAACAGTGTTTTTCAAAAGGTTAGCTGCAAGGAATGCAATGAGGAAAACATTGTGTATTCACATGCATCAACTGAAGTAACATGCAAGTCGTGTGGAAACATTATTGCCAAGCCAACTGGTGCAAAGGCAAACATTTTTGGTAAAATTTTAGGAAGCGCCGAATAGTCTAAAGACGAGAAAGAAGCGCGAGATCCTCTTTTGTATTTAGATTAAATGCGATTCTCTTATCATCTAAAATAATGTAATTTTCCTTGACGCTATCAAGGCTTGATATTTTCTTTGCATTGACAAGCGAAATTCCTGTAAATGCACACTCTTTTCCTTCAAACCTTGTTGAGTATTGCTGTTTTATGTTATACAAATCAAGAAACTCTTTTGTTACAAGAAAGCTTAGCCAGACATTATCTGATTTTTGGTTTGCGATTTGTTTTATGATTTGTTCATCAAGCAAAGGAAGGTCACCTGATACGACAAGTACGTAATCGTCAAATGATTTTAGTACAGTGTTTAGGTCTTTGACATATCCATTACCAAGAGTCTCAAAAACCTTGATTCCGTTTTCTTCTAAAAGATTCTTTGTCTTTGGCGAGTTTTGGCTTGTTGCTGCTACTATTTGTGAAAAACATTCCGAATTTTTTAGTGCATCAACTACATGAAGGATAACAGGTTTTTTGTATTTTAGCAAAAGTTTTTCTTCTGACAAGTTCATACGACTTCCTTTGCCACCTGCCATCACAAGTCCGATCATAACGATGCAAAGATCAAAAGCGATGACAGTCTTGTTAGTTCGTTTGTTGCTCCCAAAACATCACCTGTAATTCCACCAAAGCTTCGAGTCGAGATAGCTAAAATGAAAAGCGTTATTGTGGTTCCTGCTCCAAAAACTACTAGTCCTGTAGTTCCCCCAAGCACAACTAGCGGAACAATTGTGATTGCAAAAGCTGCAAGCAGTCGTTTTTTATCCTTCATTATTTGTACAAATGGAGAGTTGGAGCCAACCGCTGCAGAATTTCCAAGACTTGCCTGCAAAACCATAGAAAACTTGGCAAAAATCTCGCTAAGCAAAATAGCATAAAAGATTTCAAATCCCCTAATCAGTGAAAGCGAAATAATAGCGCCAACAAGACAGAGCACCACTGCAACGATTCCTGCAGATCCTGTTGATACATCTTTCATAGCCTGTAGTTTCTTTTCTTTTGTTCCCTTTACCATAAGACCGTCTGCAAAATCTGCAAGACCATCAATGTGGTGAATTCCAGTAATGAGTGCAAGCGAAGCTACTACTAGTAATGCAACAATTAGCGGTTCAAGAAAAAGTGATAGGCCAAAACCGATTCCACCAATTGCAAGTCCGATTGCAATTCCTACAATCGGAAAAATGTACATGTATCTTGCAATAGTCTCAAGATTTGCATTGTTTGATGGCAGTATGGTCAAAAACGAAAATACTGAACCAATTTCTTTAAGCATGGACCCACCATCCAAGATATGATAGCGTTACAATTATTGGAACTGTTACTATTGCGCAAAACAAAATAGATGTTAGCTTCATCATCTTGATTGCAGATTTTACATGTGATTTTGAAAATTCGATGCTTCCATCTCCAAGCGAATAATGATCTATTTTCTCAAACCTTGTTCCAAGTGCTCCAGCTAAGGCAGCCATCGGATATCCAGCATTTGGACTTTCGGTGTTTTTTCCGTCTCGCCTCATTATTTGGTATGACATTTTCCAGTTTTTCCCAAGGATCATTGCACTAAGGATCATCACAAGTCCTGTAAGTCTGGCAGGGATATAGTTGAGAATCTTGTCACAGTTTGCCCCAAACCATCCCACATTTTTGAAAAGATTTGTCTTGTAACCAACCATTGCATCAATTGTGTTTACCGTTCTGTACACAAATGCGCCAAGCAAGCCAAATAACGCAAAGTAAAACAACGAGCCTGTAACCCCATCGACTGTATTTTCACTTATACTTTCAAGAACCCCAGATAGTATGTGATTTTTGTCAAGGTCTTTTGTATCGCGCTTTACGATCAGTGCAAGTTTTACTCTTGCATCATCCAAGTTTCCATGTTCAAGTGAGTTTAGCACCGCAATTGCATGCTGTTCCATTCCCTTTATCGCAATTGTTGTTTTGAGCAAAATTCCTCCTACTACAACCGAGATGAATAGCCCAACATAGTATGTCATAAGCATGCCTTCAAGACTAATTTCTAAAAGGACAAGAAATGATGCAACAATCGATGTTACAATCAAAACAATAGCTATGCCTCCTAGTTTTTCAAGTTTTGGAGAATCGTTTTTTGTAAAGGGAACTAGTTTTGCAACAAGTTTTCCAATCCATGCAGTTGGGTGGTATTTGTTTTTTGGATCACCTAGTGTAAAATCCAAAAACAGTGCAAGAGAAACTATTAGAAGTGATTCTAGCATCATCTTATCATTCTCTCTATTTCTTTTATGTTTAGGTTTTTTTCTACTAATTTACTTAGCTTATCAATTTCTGAGTTGATCTTTTTCAAATTTTTTTTATTCCAGACCATGTGTCTTGCCTTGACTCCTAGTGAGTCCTCCTCAGGCAATGCAAACTTTGCCATAGGAATTGTTCCAAGAATTGGCCTTCCAGTCTTTTTTTTTAGTTTTTGAAATGCAGGTTTTAAAATATCAAGATCCCCACGAAACTTGTTTATCACAAATCCTTTTACAAAATGTCGGTATTTTTTATCAAGAAGTGCCATCGTTCCAATTATACTTGCAAACGATCCGCCCCTGTCAATATCTGTGACAAGCAAAACAGGTGAATTTGCCTTTTCTGCAATTCTCATATTTGCAATATCATATTTTTCTAAATTGATTTCAGATGGAGACCCTGCTCCTTCAATTATTACAAAGTCATTCAATCTATGAAGTTTGTTAAGAGAGTGAGTAGCTGCGGCAAGCCCCTTTGTGAGTGCAAACTTTTGGTAGTATTCAGCTGCATGCATGTTTTTGTAGAACTTGCCATGCAAAAATACCGAGCTTCGATAGTTTCCAAGCGGCTTTAGCAGAATTGGGTTAAGATCAGGCGTGATTTCTGTGCGAGCTGCAACTGCCTGGATTGCCTGCGCACGTGAAATCTCAAACTCTTTTGTCTTGTAGGAATAGTTTGACATGTTTTGCGATTTGAATGGAGCAACGTTGTATCCTTTTTTTGAAAAAATTCTGCAAAGCGCAGTAACAAGCGTTGTCTTGCCAGCACCAGATGACGTTCCCTGAATCATGAGTGATTTCATTTGATTGACTCCAGTGCTTTTATCAGATTTACGTTTTCTTTGTGGTTCTTTACTGCAATGCGAATGTATTGATCATTTAGCCCCCTAAAGTTGCTACAGTCTCTGACAAGAATTTTTTTTGCAAGCAGTTTTTTTTGCAGTACTTTTGATTTTATTTTTGATTTTATCAGGATAAAGTTCGTAGCTGAGCTATGACAGGAAAAATTTGGCATTTTTGCAATAGAGCTAGAAAGATACTTTGATTCTTTTTTGATTAGATTTCTTGTTTTATCCAAGTAGAAGCTATGACACAGAGCTGCACTTGCAGCCTTTTGCGCTAGTCCACTTACATTCCATGGAATTTTTATTTTATTTAGAACTGAGATCATTTTCTTGCTTCCAAGTCCATAGCCTATTCTTATTCCTGCAAGGCCAAAGGACTTTGTAAGAGATCGTAGAACAAAGAGATTATCAAATTTTTTAAGTGTCTTTACAACTGATTCATTTGAACTTGGGACAAGCTCAATAAAGCATTCATCAACAAAAACTAGTGTATTTTTTTTCTTGGCATTTTTGATTATCTCAAGCATTTTAGATTTTTGTATTATGGCTCCTGTTGGATTGTTTGGATTGCACAAAAAGACACAACCATTTTTTGGAATAATTTTGATAAAATCATCAAGTGAGTCATTGAGATTCATCGTTTTAAAAAATGAAATTTTGCAACCAGCAAGCTTGCATGCTGCATCATATTCTCCAAAGGTTGGAACTGGTATCAAAATCAGAGTTTTTTTGCCAAGAAACGCCTTGCAAAAATTGTAAATTATCTCTGTTGCCCCGTTTCCAACAACAATCTGATCCCTTGAAATTCCTGTATACCATTCAAGGTGCGAGCGTAATTTTGTAGAATCTGAATCTGGATAGACATCAAGTGACTGTATTTCTTTTTTTATCGCCTTTTTGACAAGAGGTGGAAATCCAAGCGGGGATATGTTTGAGCTAAAGTCGGTTACTGTAGAATCTACGTTTTTTATCGAGTATAATCCACCGTGCTTGACTGGAGAATGGCTTGTTATGCTTTTTTCCAATCTAAATTTCATAGATTCAGAATACACGCCTTAGGATTATTGTATTTTGGTATTTTTTCACTAAAGGATTATTAATTGAATTTAAGGAATTTTTGTTTGTGAAGAAAAAAGTAGCAATAATTGGTGTAACAGGCTCTGTAGGCCAGGAATTTGTAGTATCGCTAAAAGACCATCCGTGGTTTGAGGTAACTCAGATTGCAGCATCTGAAAAATCTGCAGGAAAAAAGTACATTGATGCAATAAAGGATCCTGCTAGTGGAATCACAAAGTGGCAGGTTGGAGGCCAGATTCCAGAGTATATCAAAAATATGATGGTACGATCAGTTAATGAGATAAAGGCCGATGAGCTTGATCTTGTTTTTACATCCATTGAAAGTGGTGCTGCAAGAGAAATAGAGGAACGCTTTGCAAAAGATGTTCCTGTAATAAGTACATCATCTGCCTTTCGATACGAAGAGGATGTTCCAATTCTTATACCAGGAATAAATGACGAACAGGCAGACCTAATTGATACTCAAAGAAAAAATAGAAAATGGAAGGGTTTTGTTGCACCACTGCCAAACTGCACAACAACTGGCCTTGCAATAACAATGAAGCCACTTTATGAAAAGTATGGAGCAAAAAGAGTATTGATGACATCAATGCAGGCAATATCAGGTGCCGGACGAGAGCCCGGCGTTTCTGCAATGGATGTTACAGACAACATCATACCATACATTCCAAAAGAGGAACAAAAGGTAATGATAGAAACTGCAAAGATTCTTGGCAAGCTAAAGGACGGAAAGATAATTCCAGCTGATATCAAGGTTAGCTGTACCTGTACGCGAGTTCCAGTCCTTGATGGACATACAGAGTCAGTCTTTGTTGAGACGTCAAAACCAATTGATCCAAAAACTGCGAAAGCGTCGTATGAGGAATATTCTAAAAAAATAAGCGTGACCGGTCTTCCATCTGCCCCACCAGATTACTATGCAGTCCATGATGATCCTACAAGACCACAGCCAAGACTTGAACGCGAGGTAAACGACGGCATGACAACAACCATCGGTAGACTGGAAACTGTAGATCTGTTCGACAACGGAATAAAGTATGTGCTGTTCTCACACAACAAAAAAATGGGATCAGCAAAGGGTGCAGTACTGCTAGCAGAAATGCTATACAAAAAAGGCAAAATCTAGGTCTAAAATCATAAAAATTTCATTATATCTTTATTAATAATGTAATTCTTTACAACTATTGCGGGATTTTAATGGCAAAAATCGATAATCTTGATCTGATTATTTTATCTGAGCTCAGCCAAGATGCAGCAATATCTGTCCCAAAACTTTCAAAAAAGATCAAGGTAAACTCATCAGTTGTTTACAGTAGGATAAAGCGGTTAATCAAACGAAAACTAATTGAACGATTTACAATCGAGGTAAACAGCGCAGAGCTTGGCTATCACGTAAAGGCGTTAACTGGAATAAACATGGATACAAAGATGCGTGATAATGTAATTGAGGAGTTGTTCAAAATAGCTGGAGTGTCAGAGATTGCTGAAGTTACTGGAAGATTTGATGTTTTAGTTACGATGCATGCAAAAACACTTGATGAGATGCACAAGCTATTATCTGAAAAAATTGGTAGAATCCAAGGCATACAGAGCTCAGAGTCATTTATTGAGATGAAAACGCGTAAAAAGCCAATGCCGTTTATGCCTGAGTAGCGTGCTACATTTAATTTTAGAAAGGATGTCGATATAGCGTGGAAGAAAAGGTGCAAAAGACAAAGAGCGAGTCTCGCATCAAGGTATACTATGAAGTAACAAAGCCAAAGATCTGGTATCTTTTAGTTTTTACAACTTTTGCAGCTGCAATTACTGCATCCAATATTTATCAAGTTGAGATCTCGGCAGCTACTTGGGCCCTTATGCTTGTAGGGGTAATCACAGGATCTGCTGCTGCAAATACCCTGACAAACTATCATGATAGAGATATTGATGCCATAATGGAGCGAACAAAGAACAGACCCCTTCCCTCAAAGCGAATTTATCCTCCCGAGAAGGCACGCGATTTTGGTCTTGTTTTGGCTACAATTGCTCTTGCATGCTCGTTTGGCCTCTCATATACTACAAGTTTCTGGCAGGGAATAATTGCCGGCTCTCTTATGGCATTTGGCTTGGCTGATAACATCTTGGTTTATAGCTATACGCTAAAGCGCAGAAGCTGGACTAACATAATTTTAGGTGGATTCTCAGGCGGGGCTCCTGCAATGATTGGATATGTTGCAGTAACAATGGATGGTCTTTGGTCGCTTGGACTGATGATGGGAGCACTTGTTTTTGTGTGGATTCCAATGCACATATGGGCCTTGACTTTGCACTTCAAGGAAGATTACAACAAGGTAAATGTTCCAATGCTAACTGCTGTAAGATCTGAAAAAGATTCTGTTAGGATAATAGCTGGAACTACACTTATGATGGTACTATTTTCTGTTGTGCCTTTCTTTTTGACTTTGGAAGACGGAAAGCCCATGATGGGCCCAGTCTATCTGTATACTGCAATTGCATCAGGTGTTTTAATGGTAATTTTGTCGATTTGGGTTATGGCAAAACCATCTGAAAAAGCGTCATGGACTTTGTTCAAGTTTTCAAGCCCATATCTTGCTGTTTTGTTTATTGCATTGATGGTTGATTCTGCATTATAATTAGAAAATTTTAGTTTTGTAGAATAAGCAAATTTTGAGTTTTTACAACTAATTCATAGTTAAAACATTAAATGGAAACTGGCTTTTGTTTGTAATGAATTAAAACATCGTTTATTCCATCAATAATACTTTGAATCCTAGGCACGTTAGCTTTGTTTTCCATAATTTCATTTTTTATTATATTTAGATAATGTAATTTTGTTTTTACAGTTTTAAGTCGCTTTGTTTTTGATAAATCAGAATTTTTAAGATCAGAAAGATTAGCTGCAATATCACATAGTTTGATTAATTTTGCCTCAAATGGTGCATTTTTTAGCTGCGTTACATATTGTGATTCTCTTTCTTTTTTAGGCAATTTTGTATCCTTTGAAAGTGATGAGACAAGAATTGCAACATCTCGTCCAAACTGCTCAAAAATATCATCAAAGATGGTATTGGTATCTTCCATAGTATCATGGAGCAATGCAGCACAAAGAACATCCTCATTTACAATGCCCATACTTTTTAGTCTGCTAACTACAGATTCCAAGTGGACAAAGTAAGGTGTGGTTCCATCTTTTCTAGTCATTTTGGAATGTTTTTCTTTTGCAAATAATTCGGCTTTTTCTAGTTTTGTCATGAGTGGTTTTTCATTTTAACTATTCAAATTCTTAACTCAATTAACTTTTGTATTATTTTTAATCAAGAAAAAGTTTCAGAGCTTGATAATTTCTCATCTCAATTACAAACCATTAAATGTAATCAAAATGACCAACTGCGTGAGCAAGCAAAAGGCTTTAGATATTTTATCTAGCTATAGGGATCGCAAGCAAAAAAGGCTTGAAACCATTAATCAAAGCATACCACAATTTACAACATCTGAATCAAAAGGTAATGTAATTTCGCTTAGAAATACGGTTCAAGGCGAGCTACAAATCCTTGATGAAGTAATTTCTGAGCTTAAAACAGATCACATCTAGTTTGATGCCAGTCTTGTCGTTTTGATCGGCTAGCCAACAAATCAACTTTAGCAATATTGTGGACTTATATGACCTAAGTAAGACAATCATGCATATGGTACAACTACACATCACTAATGAAACAATGGTGCGTATGAAAAAGATAGTAGGAATTGACCATGTAAAAGACGGCGATTATCTTGTTAACGAAATGATCGATATTTTAGAGAAAAAAACTAGAAAGTAGCTATACCTAAAGTTTAATTTTTTTGCAAACAAAACTTATCTTTACTTAAAATTATCATAGAATCATGCCAGTAAGCATCAAGACAATTGAGGAGCTAAGACAAAAGATAACGAGTCTTTCTATTGATGGTGAGAAATCAAAAAAAATTCTTGAATTAATCGATCAGTTTGAAGGCGAGGCAAAGAACAAAAGGGACGGAAAAAAACTGCGAAAGATTCTACTTGATGTTGGCACAAACAACGTACGCGCAGGTAGCTTGTTGCTTGACTATTCAGAAAGCTGTGGTCTTCTCTCAAAAATGGTTTTATAAAATGATTTCAGTTTTAAATAGAACAACGAGTATTATCTATTATTAGCACCAAAAATTATGATGAGTTTTGCGATAAGATACTAAGGTTAGATAAAAAAATCAGATTTGCGGGAATTTATGATGCGCCGCGAGTCTATGGCAAGATGCGGGAAGGATTAACAGCCTACCTTAGTCCATATGAAACCGAGACATCGCTAAATCAGGCATTATACAGGTGGAAGGCCAGACTCAAGTTTCAGCAAAAAATTGGAGCGCCAGTTTTTGCATTAACAAAATATGAAAAAGTTTACCGTGTAACTATGATCTTTGAAGGTGAAAAAATTCTTTGCTTTAGCACAGAAAGTGATGTGAATATAATGGATTTAATTGATAATGTAATAAAACTAAGAGACGAAACGCTAAAGACTTGATGATTGTAAGTGATGAAAAATAATAGTCTAGTAAAATGACAAACTTGCGGCAATGATTCAATAGAATAGATAGAAAATTTTGTGTGGAGGCAGTTAAAAAAGGGACTGGCCTGCCTCCACTATGGTCAAGGCACTAACTAGTGATATTAGTTTGAAATTTTTCTTATAAAGAGTTGCGTAGGAATTATACGCGGCCTTTTGGAGTGTGTAGCAGATAGAATAATGTTTATCTTTGGAACATATAGAAGAATTTCATGTTAAAAGTTGAGGGAATAATCAGAAGTTCAAAACTATACGATGTGCAAGCAGCTCTTGCCAAGCTAGGCATCTCTACATTTTCATCTTATGAAGTAAAAATTTCAGGAATTCATAAGGTTCATTCAGGATGGAGAAACAAAACCAGTGATTTCATACCGAAATCAAAAATTGAGATCTTGTGCAATGATGGAGAACATGAGAAGATAGTAGATGCCATTTTAGAATCTGCAAAGACAGGCGATAAAGGAGATGGCATAGTTTTTGTTTACCAAGTAGACAAACTGGTAAAAATCAAGACAGGTGAAACTGGAGAATCTGCCCTCAAGTAGATTTTTAGGTTTAAAATTATATTGGATGATGAGATAGGTATCATATGAAAAAGGAATATGTTGTAAAAAGCATAGATGCGGCACCTGATGGTAAGCCATATGTGCTGGTATCTTTTATGTCAGCAAAAGAATTAATGGACAATTCTTCACCTGTTTCGCCTTTTGGCTCAAAGGTCATGGGATTTAGTAACATGAACGACATGGCAAAGGAGCTAAACAAGATGTTTACAGGAATGGGTGGCATGCCTAGTGGGATAACAGCGATAAAGCTTGACATGCATGAGTACAAAGAGATGAATCTCTCAGTTGGAGATAAGGTGTACTTGGAGATTACAAAATCTGAAAATACCGGTGTCTAGAAATTTCTTTTTTATAACCAAGATATCATAAAACTATGGAATACTGCACCAAGTGTGAAAAAAACCATAAAGTACAACACACTCATGTAGAATCTACCCATACGCCTCATCTTGTCTCAAAGTGTGACTGTTCTTGCCATTTATCAAAATCCTAGAAAGGTAAATTTTCCTTTTATCAAAAATAAATAAATCTTGACTATAATGAAATATGAAACAAAATTACGAGTTATTATCATGACATGCCCAAAATGTAAGAAATATTTTGGCTCGAGTTCAAAATGTATGAACTGTGAGTATGATTTTTCAAACTAACAAACAGATATTTTTAATCTAGTATTTTTTTCTTTAGAAACTAGTTTGCCATATGTACTGCAACGTATTTTTCAATTGTTCTATCGATAGATCATTTTCCAACACGATTGATTATATTTACTTCATTTTCTTTTAAAATCAAATCATAGTAGCTTTGCCTACTGCAAATAGTAGAAATCCTACGTATTCCTTTTTAGGAATTTTCACATATTATATCGACTAGGCAAGTAGGACGATCTTTTGCGTGAGATTGAGGCTCACACACTATGTGAACCTGCTTGCCTATTAAGACAACTTTCGTTAAACAAATGTTAAAAAAGATTCCCACTCCTTTGTATGTCTGTTTTAGATTTTGAAAAATGTAATTTTGAAATGGATAAAAGCTTCGTGGAGGTTAAATACAGAAATTGTATAATATTGTTTGATGACTACAACAGCATGGAAATGTTATAGATGCGAATTGATCTTCAAAGAGGAAGACCATGCTGAAATCCACAAAAAAATATCAAATCATCCGTCTCAGAAAATAAAAATTGCAATGGCATAAACTAGTCTAGTTTATGCTTCAAAATCAAATTTTAGCTGGTTTGTTAAACTTCCATGCTCTGCATTTAGTGTATACTCGCCATTATCATTCCAGCCAGCACCAGCTGCAATCAAAAGTGTTGAAAACTTGCCGTTATTTTTTATTTTTACATTTTCTGACCAGACTAATTTCCCATCAGAGTTTTGAATTGACAGATTGATCTCGTTTCCAGCTGATGTCTCAGAGGTGCCAGAAATCGAAATAATATCACCTTTGTTGTATGAACGCTGATCTGTAGCTATTGAGAGTCCTGTAGTCTTTGGTATTGTATTAATTGGATTTGAGAAATCGCCAAAATCAAATTGAGTAGCTGCTACACCTATTGCTATCATTGCTACAACTACAGGTGCTATAATAAGTAGAATTTTTTTTGATGGCATGCTGCCAGTTGGTTTCCATTCTCTTTGTTTTGCAAATAGTGAGGATTGTTGTTGGCTTTTTTGCAATGAGTGTTTACTATCTGATTTAACTTCGGCCAATTTTGTTTGTTCTGCTTTGATGGTTGCAGATTCTTGAGTTTGTGGTTTTAGAGATTCCTTTGTAGGTTCTGGCATCCTAGGTTTCTTAAATGATATCTCCTGAAATGATTTCATAAAATCTCTTTTTTTCTCTATTGGTGTTTCTTTTAGATATCTAGATGCTAAAGATTCCACATATTTTCTGTCAGATAGTGTTATGATTTTGGTTTTTTCAAAATCATCCTTGATGTGGCTGAGTCGTTGCAAATCTCCTCTGTTTGATTTGATAAGCTCTTCAATGTCCTTTATGATATAATCTGCCATTTCTTGATATCACATAAATGCGTATTTTCTTGGTATGATTAAAAGTTCTTAAAGATTAGGTATGTCTTATTTGATCAAATTTTGATGATGCCAGATTTGTGTTTTACTTTATTTTGTTTTGAATGTAATTTCTTCGCCCCATCCTATTGGCATTGTAACTGAGATAACACCTGGCTTTTTTTGTGCGTATTTTGCATATTTTTTCATATCATCATTATCGAGAATGTTATCTGCTGCTATTATTCCACCTTTTTTTACCATAGTAAGACATGTTTCAAAATAGCTGATGCTGTTTTCCTTATCTGCGTCAATAAACACAAAATCAAACAAGTCTTGTCTTTTTTCAAATTTTTTGGATAAATCAGATAGAATGTCCTTTGCTGTTCCTTCTTTGATATCAATTATTTCTGAAACACCGGCTTCTTCAAAATTCTTCTTTGCAATCTGTATTTTGTATTGGCTCTGCTCAATCGTAGTTATTGCGTTTTGCCTTTCAGATTTTTTGGTGTTGTAAATAACTGCGTCTGCAAACCATAGCGTTGAATAACCTGTTGATAACCCAATTTCAAGAATCTTTTTTGCCTTTACTGCCTTTAGCAGTATGTTATAGAACATAGCTGTCTCTTTTGTGATAGCAAGCATTCTTTTGTCATGATCGATTTTGTCTTTGTGTTGATTTTCGTAATCGGCTTGTTTTTGAAGTCGTAAAATAACTTGTTCTATTTTTTGTTCCAATAGGTTTACTATTTTATTTGATTTAATTAAAAATCATTCAAGCTCGAGCTGTTAATATAATGGTGCCAGCTATCCGAAAAGGTGGAATGCGCTTTCTACACGAGTATAAAAGCGTGCAATGATAATATTTTGCATGTGTTATGATGAATAAGAAACATCCTCAAGTACCTGAAACCCTTTCTTCATGGGCTCAAGACGAATATAGTAAATGGCTTTACTGGAAAGAGGAAGGCAATCAACCAGCTCACGATGAAAATGTTGAAGACGAGCTTCACCGAACTTTATACGACAAGGAATTCCGTAAAGTTGCCCTAGATACCTGGAGTAGAAAACAGTACATTGATTTTAGAAAAAGAATAATGGAAATGACTTTTAAAACCGCCTATTATGCCGAAGTCATTAATTGGCTGGCACGATGGAATGCCTTGTTTGAATATAGATAAAATTTCAATACAGAATTATTTTTAAGAAAATTGTATACTGATTGTATATAATTAGTAAAATACATCAAAGTAACAGCTTATTATCAAATTTGAAGACTAGCCACTAATCTAGGGAAACAATATGCTTGATTATCTCAGAGCCATCATAGGCGGTATTAATAGAATAATAGGGTTTTTCAATAATTTCATTTGATTTTATGGCTAGGCAAAAAAAGTACAGTTGTTTGATCAAAAATATGCATATTGGGTCTTAACTTTTTTTTGTAAAAGTCAAAAGTGTGAATACATCAATTGGCCTTGTAACGCTACTGCTAGCTGTAGTTATATCAAGCAGTATAGTGTCTGCTAGCGCAATAACAGGCAATCTTGTCATAAAGGGATTTCCTCAAAAAAGCCCACTTGATTCAGGTGAGGTGCCAGTTATTGTTGGAAGGGTAACAGATAGTGCTGGAAAACCTGTCGCAGATGTATCAATAACTGCAGTTGTTGGCGATGATAAAGCAAGTACAGTAAGCAATACAGATGGTTCATTTAAGATAAGTTTAGCCCCTGCAAACTCGGGCAAACATTATACAAATTTAATTGCGTCAAAAGATGGTTTTGAAGAAGTATCAACAATAATTGTTTACAATGTCAAGGAACCTGCATTTATCCCACCTGATTTGACTGGCGTTCAAACACTGGTGCAGGATAGCTTGACAAACAATCCACTTTCTGAATACTTGATAAAACAAATGGATGCATCAAGAAACTTGCAGGAAGAAGAACAAAAGAAGCGAAAAGAAATCGAGGAAAACAAGATCAACGTTGATGAGCAAAGAAGACTTGCACAAGAGAAACTAGAAAAGGACCTTAGAGCATTCGATGCCGAATCAACACTAAACTCTGCAAGAAAGTCTTTTGAATCCTTTGTTGTTGATATGGACGGATATGTTCGTGGAATCTTTTTAGACCAGTTTGGATTCACAGAGCAAAAAACAACCGCAGGCAAGGAAGCAAAAATGAAGGCACTTGAAAGTGGCGCTAGCTCAAAAGAAGCCATGAAGGCATTTCATAAAAATGCAGCATCATCAAGAGGGGATGTTATCAACTATAACACATACTTGAATGTAAAACATGGATTTTCTGATCCTACATCACAAGATAGTTTTGATAACGAAGGAAAATTACCTAGACAAAAATACAACAACACCTCTCAGCAATAATCTGCTTTTGTTTCAATAGTATTAATTACAATAATAGCTGTATAGTATCAATGGTGATTTTTCTCTAAATGGAGATTATGGGAAGAGGACTCAGACAAATAATAAGCGAATCTCCATTGTATTTTCATATTGGACTCAAGTATGCAGGCTACAAATTTTTTAATCGGAAAAGCCCGCTGTATGGTTCTGCTGACATAATTAATGTCTGTAATCTTCACTGCGAACACTGTTACTGGTGGCTAAACAGAAAGGAAAACGAGGATCTAACACTAGAACAGTGGAAAAAAATCATAGATGAGAAATTCAAAAAACAGCACGTCTTTATAATTACTCTTGTTGGGGGCGAGCCAATGCTTAGGCCAGATGTTGTGGAGCTTTTTGTAAAAGAGTTTCCAAAACGCATCTGTGTTGTTACAAATGGAACCTTTCCAATTCCATCTCTAAAGGACATTTACTTTTACTGGATATCAATTGATGGCACAGAAAAAATTCACAACGAAATTCGTGGGCAAGATGCTTGGGCAAAAACAAGGAAAAATGTAATTGATTATGTAGAAAACAATGGGGAAAAAGCATGGAAGGACATCTGGATTACAATGACTATAAACTCTAGAAATTACATGACAGTAAGAAATGTAATTGAAGACTGGAAAGATTATTCAAACAAGATTGGATTCCAGTTTCATACGCCTTTTATGAAAGGCGATCCGTTATGGTTACCATTTGGAGAAAAGAGGACCAAGCTTGTTGATGAAATCATTGCAATGAAGCAAGAGTATGGAGACTATATTATCAATCCAAATAGCCAGCTTGAGTTGATGAAGAAAAGTTGGGGAGGAAAAGATATAGTTCCTGTTGACTGCCCAACCTGGGCCATACTATCAGTTGATCATATGGGTAGAGAAAAAACGCCGTGCTGCATTGGCAGTGCTGAAAAAAATTCCTTAAAGCCAAGATGTGAAGAGTGTGGGCTTGGCTGCTATTCTGTTTTGGTAGGATATGGAATAAAAGGATCTGGAATTATTTCGCACTAGTTTGCTTTTTAAAAAATCAATATATTATGGCTGTGTGGTCTGTGGGCCTTTCCGTGAAGCATAATATTCCAAACAGTTGTCTTCTTCAAAAATTTTGTTTACATCGACAGTTTGAGTTTTTGGATCTACTGCCATAAGAACAAGTGGCTTGAGTTCTGGATTAATTGAATACTCTAGTACTATTTTATCTGCAAAAATATCAAGAAATTCTGGCGAGAAGCCTTGTTCGATAAATGCGCGTAGTTTTTCATCATCTGCAAATGTTTCAAGCCAGGGCCCAAAATCTGCCTGATATTTTGAAACCACGTTTGTTATGCTAAGTGAATGTAGCTTCTCGCCGTTTGGATATTCGGTAGAACTCATAGCATAAAGCATCTCACATGATGTGTTTAATCGATAAAGTTGCGAATTTTGCATATCAGTCATTTCAGCAGGTGGCCCAACTGGCTGTTCTTCTTTAAAAGTGACAATCTCTGAATTTGATGCTGTTTGCTGGTCTGTTATTTGGGCTGGCGTATTCATTTTGTTATCAAAAACGCCTGTAATTGCTACAACTATGATTATAGCTGCAGCAGCTATTGCGCCTCCAATTATTGCATATGTTTTTAATTTTGAATTCATGGAAAAATTTCCCATAGCCTCGAGCTCAGGCCTATGCTAATGAGTGTTTGCCTAAGTTTGTTACATGTATCTATTTTTGTCGTAATCTTTTGTCTAGCTTTCGAAGCTCTCGCAAATCAGTTATCTCAACTGCACTACTTTTTGTAATCAGACGAGAAAGTTTTGGTTTAGCTTTTTTGCCAAGCTTCATGACAACTTTGCCGTTGTGTGCTATGTGCAATGTCAAGTGATTTTCTTTTAGGTTTTTTGCAAACTCGCGTGCATCACTTAGCTTTGATAATATGCTCGTATATGCAGGAATGTTAAAGGAAAGATCGATTAGATTTATTGTAATTGTATTTTTGTCTGCAACAAACTGCATTGATTCTTTGTTGTTTTCTTTTATCTCAAGCGTGCCGCTCTTTATTCCTTTTAGCAGATCAACAGACAGTCTAGTATCCATAGTTTCTAGCCCGCAGTTATTGTTATCTTGCCATTTATCTTGATCTTACCTGCAGGAAGAAATTTTCCACCAGTGTTTGATTTATCTAGCTCAAATGTTACGTCATTGAAGTTATATGTTATTGAGGCATGTTTGTCAGTTAGTCGCTCAAATACTTCTGCAAGTAAGTTTACCCATTCGCCTTCAGCTGATTTCATGGTAAGAGTATACAAGAATAATTAATGAGGGTTTAGGTAGAGTGCAAGGATTTAACTTTGATAAATGATTTAAGAAAAATGTCTAGTAAAGAGGTCTTAGTTGTTTCTCTTTACTGTGATTTCTATGGTGGAAACGTTTCTTGATCTTCCGTCTTGTGACTCTAGTAATTCAGAGTCTATCTTGATGTTTCCTATTGAGTGTCCAGCGTCAGTCTTGCGTAAGATGATTTGTGCTACATCTACTGCTCGTCCTATGCTCATTCCTCTTGCCTTGATAGTTACTTGCGGGAAGGTTGCCAACTGAATCAGCGTAGATGTGACATACGCCATTATCGGTTTCTTGCCGATGTATACTGTGTCTCTGTTTTGTCCAGGCGTGGCAACTTTGTTTTCTGTAGACGTGACAACTTTGTTTTCTGTAGACATGGAGACTTTTGCTTTGGGGATAATTTAAAGCTAGGAAAGCTTTGAGATGATGTTATATCCTAAGGGATTTATCTGGTGGATCGCTTATCCCAGATGTTGCAAAAATTCGCAATGATCGCAGTTTTTTTCATATGTGCCATGTCCTCTTTTGCGTTTTCTTATGCAGCAACAATAGATGACTCTGTTCTGCAGGATGCAAAGCTAGTTTCAGATGATGATAACACCATACAGGTTGACAACCAAGTCATGATAGTTGCAGATTTATCAAACGGTCAGGACAGAGACCAAAAGTTTGCATATATTGTACAGATCCACAACGAAAATGACATCGTAGTTTCACTTTCCTGGCTTACAGGAAATCTATCTCCATATCAGACATTTTCGCCAGCACAATCATGGACACCAACACAGGCAGGAACATATACTGTTCAGATTTTTGTTTGGGAAAGCGTTGACAGTCCCACCCCACTTTCACGTCCATTGCTTTTGACTGTAAATGTAGCTGAAGCTGAGATTTAGAAACTTCTTGTACTTGGCAAACGTAATTCATGCGTGAATGAAAATTGCAAGTATTGTTCCAAGCCTATCGATGAGCACACAAAAAAGGAATTAACATTATGCATGTTAGAAATTGCTAAAACTACAGATTCTGAGCTAACCGATGAAGAGGTAACTGAATATTTCAATAAAATCAAAAGTAGTGAATTTTTTCGTATGACTGAAAAAGGCAAAAAAGCCTAAGCTATCTGCCACCCTGTGATAGGATGGCCTGAATAGTGTTTGTGTTTCTAATTTTTGGTATTCTTCGAATCTTGTTTGTAATAATGTCTGTTAGCTTTTCTTTATCAGCCTCAATTTTGCAAAATATGTCAAAAACGCCTAATGTTCCTCTTACCTCTTTTATCTCAGGTATTTTCATCAACTCGTTTATTATCTGAGTCTCTACTCCTAAATCACAATTAATTAGGACGTATGCAGTTTCCATGTTTTCACTTTGTAGATCTATTTCGTCTTATTAAAAATAATCTTTTAGTGAGATTTTGTTTTGGGTTGGAATCTTGGCAATCTCAAATCCTTCCTTTCGTTTAGAAAATGACTTTGTTGCATCAAGCCCCATCTTTGCAGTTTTCAGCCTTTTTTGATCACTTGATGGATCAAGGCTAGAGCCACGAACGTTTTTTATTATTACCAAGTCACGGTCTGCTTGAAACCTTGTTGCCATCGCATATTCGACAGATTCTGCACTGGTAGGATCAATGTCTTCATCAACTATTGTAACCATCTTTAGTGACCTGTGTGTTTCAAAGGTTTTTTTGATTATTTTTTTTGGATCATCTTCCTTTCTTTTTCTTATTTGTACAACTGCATGTAGCCAGCTACATCCGCCATTTGTAAGACAAACCTGTCTTGTCTGCGGATATGCCCGTTTTAGCTCGCCAGTTAGTTTTGCCTCAATTGGCATTCCCATAAGCAACCTGTGTTCTGAATATCCTGAGAGAATATCATGAAAAATTGGATTGTTTCTATAGTATAGTGATTCTAGCTCAAAAACTGGTTGCATTCTTGCAAAATCATATGTCCTGAGCATCTCAACCATCCATTCCTTGTGGGTCTTGTCACGCAGAATCTTGCCTTCCATGACAATTTCGGCATTTGATGGTACAAAAAGGCCAGAAAATGGGCACTTTGTCATTGTCAGTCTATTGTTTAGTATAGAATTTGCAATCTCGATTTCGTCTTTTCCCCATTCTGCTTGATATGCACCAGCTATAGAAATTGCAGGATGTACTCCAACTGTTATTGCAACCTTTAGATCTTGGCCGTGCTGTTTTGCATCCAAAAATGTTCGATGCAGGTGTCGTCCTTCAACCATCCTTACAGAAAAATGCTTTTGGTCAAGCGGCATCAGTCTATGAAATGAAGAATTTTGTGCTCTTGTTTCTGGATTTTTTGCATAAATTATTGATGAGGTGATAAATGGACCAGGCTCTTTTTCAAAATGTTTTATGATTGGCAAAGCTAAAATGCTTTTTGTCTTGTTTTCAAAAAACAGGCCTTTTGATACAGTTTTTGGCTTTTTTGCATGTCTTATTGCAGAAATTACTTTTTTGTGAATATCTGACTCTTTTGCGCCAACAGCCTGGGCAAACCTTTTCCTTGTTCCAACTAGATTTGTTACAACTCTAAACTTGCTGCCCTTGATGTTTTCAAAAAGCGCGGCATATGAGCCGTCCAGCTTTGCAGTAATTGCTGCAATCTCATACTTTGTAGATACTTGTTTTCGTATGGTTTTTAGCTGGCCTGATTTTTTGATTATTCCAAGATAAGTTCGAAGATCAGTCATTTTTTGCAAGCTCCGTTATTTCACCAACTAGCGTTTTTGCAGAATTAGAGTCAAGCTCTTTTGAGACAGATATTGTAACTATGCTGATTCCTTTTGTAATGGTAGAAAGCCTTTCAGCTGTTAATTTTAAAAATAAGGATTCGGTTCGTGACGGGATTACAGTTGCAGTTGTTGGGGCGGGGCCAGTTCCAATTGAGGCAACCATGGCTCCAATTTTTTTTGAACCCTCTGTAACTGAAACAAAATTCCCATTATCGAACTTGAGCATTTGTACCAAAAACGTTCGTTTGTCTACATCCACAGTTTTGCTTACAAAACCTGATGCAGACATTAATGAAAAACGATAAGCTTATGCCTTTATTGCTATCGTTTCTGCTTGTGCGTCAGCTTCAACGCGAGCACGAAGCTTTGCCTTGTACTTGAGATTTCGTGGTTTGGTTCTCAGTCTGTATCCACAGCATGGACACCAGAGTCCTTCCCATTTGATGAATATCTCACATATCTGGCATCGTCTTTGGCCTGATGCATAGCGACCGGTTCCTACCGGCTTTTGTGCTTTGTATCTGGAACAGATTCCTTTACATGTCATTTGAATTCATTTCCTCGGGACTATATTATAGGATTCATATCTATTTAAGGATGGATCGGAAATTTGTATATGTTTTATTTTGATTTATTGAAAAAATTTTATTGATTTATATTGATCAACGAATCTTTTTGAAAAAAACTCGAAAACTGATATAAATATCTACCTGATTTTGCGAATATCGTACTTTAACTGTTTAGGCACAAAACCCTGGAAAGTTGTTTAAAAATAGGTGCTGGGTAATCATCGGTTGATCTTCTCTCTGTAAACTTTCGGTTGATTTTCT
>Ga0209320_10000282_pt1 | contig 26536 bp, 28 predicted proteins | sample Rifsed13ft4_FD_184008 | JGI IMG/M metagenome (GOLD analysis project Ga0209320, IMG submission 184008) | Soil microbial communities from Rifle, Colorado, USA - sediment 13ft 4 (version 2) | ecosystem: Environmental > Terrestrial > Deep subsurface > Rock core/Sediment | place: Rifle, Colorado... | reverse complement strand
GCGAGCCGGCGGCAGTCTTCCTCGAGCCAGGTGAGGCGTCCGAGAGCCGCCAAACGCGTCTCGAGCTCGCGCCAGGCTTGCAGGAGAAAGCGAACGTCGTCGAACGCGTAGGAGAGTGCGGCCTCGGGCAGGGGACGCCGGCTCCAGTCGGTGCGCGTATGTCCCTTGTCCAGGTTGATGCCGAGCAACTCTGCGAGCATCGCTTGCAGCCCGAGCTGCGGCGGGAACCCGAGCAGCGCCGCAGCGATCTGCGTGTCGATGACGCGCGCGGGCAGCGCCTGTGTGAGGTTCCAAACGACTTCGAGATCTTGCCGGGCGCTGTGCAGCACCCAGGTGCGATCCCGCTCGAGCAGCGTTGCGAGCATGGGGCTCAAATCGAGCGGCGCGATGCAATCCACGCAAGCCGCCCAGTGGTCAGCGCCGATTTGAATCAAGCAAGGCTTCGGGTAATAAGTTCGCTCGCGAATGAACTCCGTGTCGATCGCAACAATGGGAGATGCGGCAATCGCCTCGCAAAGGTCCGCTAGCGCAGCCGCGTCCGTTATGAGCTCGTCTTTAGGCAAGGTCGCTCCGCGCATCGATTCAGGGGCATGGGTTATTATCGCAGCGTGCCGTGCAAGAAATCCGTTCCGTGTGGCGCTTAGCGCTCGCGTTCATCGACATCGCGCTCCATCGACGCGGCCCGGAAGAGTTGCCCGCCTCGCAATTTCTCACGGGTGTGGCATTGGTGCTCGACGTCAGTGTCGGCCTGCTCTCTCTGTGGGTGCTCGGCGTGTTTCAGACCGATGCGCTGCTGTTGTTTCTCGACTGCGCTTTTTTTCTCGCCTACGTATTCGTGACGTTGCGGCTGTTCCGGCATGAGCGTCGCTTCGCTCAGACCACGAGCGCGCTGCTCGGTACGGACGTGCTGTTCAACCTCATCGGTCTGCCGCTGGCGCTATGGGGGCGTGCGGCTGCCGTTCCGCCGGAGTCCGTCACTGCACCCACGTTGTTGCGACTGCTATTGTTGCTCTGGTGGGTCGATGTGAGCGGGTTCGTCTTGGGCCGCGCCATCGGTCGTCCGTACTTCGTCGGAGTGCTGTTCGTGATACTGTACGTGATGGCCTCGCTGAGCATTCGCGACCTGCTGGCGCCTGCGGCAAGCTGATGCGCATCCATATCCTCGGCATTTGCGGAACCTTCATGGGCGGTATCGCCGCCATCGCGAAGGCGGCCGGGCATCAGGTTTCCGGATCGGATGAGAACGTTTATCCACCGATGAGCACGCAGCTCCGCAAGCTCGGCATTAGGCTGCAAGAGGGCTACGACAAAACTGCGTTCACGGCCGAGCTCGACGCCGTGATCGTTGGCAACGTGCTGAGCCGCGGCAATCCCGCCGTCGAGGGATTGCTCAATTCCGGCCTGCCGTACTACTCCGGACCGCAGTGGCTCGCGGAGCACGTGCTCAGGGACAAATGGGTGCTTGCCGTTGCCGGCACGCACGGCAAGACCACCACGACCAGCATGTTGGCGTGGATTCTCGATTATGCGGGGCTCGACCCGGGGTTCTTGATCGGCGGTGTGCCGAACAACTTCTCGATTTCGGCGCGTCTCGGGCGTTCCAAGTATTTCGTCGTCGAAGCCGACGAGTACGACACCGCGTTTTTCGACAAGCGCGCCAAGTTCGTCCACTATCGCCCGCGCACGTTGGCGATCACGAACATAGAATACGATCACGCCGACATCTATGCGGATCTCGACTCCATCCTGTGGCAGTTTCATCAATTGCTGCGCACGGTGCCGAGCCAGGGGTTCGTCACGGTCAACGGGCACAATGCGAACATCGATGAGCTCCTCGCGAAGGGCGTATGGACGCCCGTGGAGACTTTTAGTGCCGAGGACCAGGCTGCCACCTGGTCTGCTCAGTACGATCTCATCGGCGCAAAGTCGCGATTCAGCGTCTTTCGGCGCGGTGAGAAAATGGGCCAAATCGGTTGGGCTTTGCTCGGTCCGCACAATCTCGAGAACGCGCTGGCCGCGATCAGCGCCGCCACCCACGTAGGCGTCGGCGTGGATTTGGCGCTCGAAGCCCTGTCGGAATTCAAGGGCGTGAAGCGTCGCATGGAGAAGCGCGGCGTGTTCCAGGGCATTACGCTCTACGAAGATTTTGCGCATCATCCGACGGCGATCGTCACCACGCTCGCCTCGTTGCGCGCTCAGAATCCCGATCGGCGCGTCGTTGCCGTCATGGAGCCGCGCTCGAACACGATGCGCATGGGCGTTCACAAGGACGCACTGCGTAGATCCTTCGACGACGCGGACCGGGTTCTCGTGCTCGCATCGAAGAACCTCGACTGGAATCCGGAGTCGACGCTCGCCGCGCTCGGCAGCAAGCTCACGGTCGAATGGAACGTGCAGGCCTTGCTCGATCGTCTCGTCGCCGAGCTCACGCAAGGCGACCACGTCGTGTTGATGTCGAATGGAAGCTTCCAAGGCCTGCCGCGCCTGCTGCAGCAGGCCCTCAAGAGCCGGGACGGGCTGGTCGCCGAAGCTTGAGTCGCGGGCTTTCTCGAACATAATGCACGTATGAAGAAATATATGTGCCTCATATGCGGTTTCGTCTACAGCGAAGCCGACGGTCTGCCGGACGAAGGACTACCGCCCGGCACGAAGTGGGAGGACATACCGCTGTCGTGGCGTTGTCCCGACTGCGGCTCCGGTAAAGAAGATTTCGAGATGATCGAGATCTGAAGCGCTCGGCCGCGCCGGCCTGCGCGGCGAGATTCACTGCACGGGGCTGATTGTAAGACCGCGCGTAGCGAGTAAATCGACGACGTTGTGCTCACCGACGAGATGCAACGCGCCGACGACGACGAGATGCGACTCGGGTTTGGCGAGCAACTCCTCGAGCGTGGCAATCCAACTCGTGTTGCGCTCGACGACGAGGGCGGCATAGAGGTCCGGAAAGGACTCGAACTCGTCCATGAGCGTTGCCGCAAGGGCGTCGAGTCGCCCGGTGCGCCACGCTTCGATCATCTGGGTCATCGCCTCATCCGCTGAATCGAGCTCCGTCAGAGTTTGCACGAGCAGGGCTTCCTGCTCGGCAACTGCGAGACCGTCGAAGACCGCGATCTGCGTCTCGAGCGTCTCGAGGCCGAGGATCTCCTTGCCCTCGGCGCTCGCCTTACCCAGCAAGTATTGTTCCAAGCCGCGGTCGGCGCGATATCCGAGTTGCCCCATGCCGAGGTCGAGCATCGTAATCGCGACCATCCAGGGCTCGAATCGCTCGAGCAGCGCGAGATCGATGCCGAGCGTGCCGGCCCGCGCTTCCGCCAATGAATAAACCTCGGACGAAAGCACGTCAGGCAGCGTTGCGCCCCCGGTCAGCATTGCGGCGGCGAGAAATTGCGACTGTGATCGCAGCGGATCGATATCGTCGAGGTCGAGCTCCATGACGATGACGTCGGCGCGGCCGTACAGCTCGTCGACGAGCGCGGGCAGCGGGTAATCGCGTTCGCGCAGATAGTGCACCGAACCCAGCAACCACAACTCGGCGCCCTCCGGATTCGTGACGTGCCAGGCGGCGGGGCCGGCATGCGCCGTCGCGGCCGAGAGAAGAGCGAGCGCGGCTGCGCGCATCATCGCGGCGCGTCCGCGGCCACCCAGTCGACCGCCGTCTCGATGCTGCCGTCCGGATGAAGCTCGATCCAGCGCAGGCCGGCCCGCCGGTTATCCAAGGCGAAAAAATCGCTCGACGGCAGAAACTGCGAGCACGTCGACGGCGTGCTGAGATAGCGGACCTTGCCGCGCATCCGGTCGGACGCTTGATGGACATGTCCCCACACGACGCAACGCACGTTGTCGTGCGCGTCGATCACGCGCAAGAACTGCTGGGCGTCGCGCAAGCCGACGCCGTCGAGCCAGGCGCTGCCCATCGGCAACGGTTGGTGATGCATGCAGACCGTGACGTGCTGACTCGAGTGTTCCTTGAGCGCGGCCGAAAGCGCGTGCAGCCTCTTCTCGCCGAGCCCGCCGGCGTCCTCGCCGGTCAAGAACGTATTGAGCAGAATGAAGGACCAGGCGCCCATGCGCACGTCGCCGCCGACTTTGAACGGCGGCGTGTTGAGGAGCTCGTCCATGAGCTTGGGATCATCGTGATTGCCGGGAATGCAAAACACGGGCGGACCGAGCCTGCGCATCTCGGCACGGAAGCGCTCGTACCCTGCACGGCTTTCGTCCTGGACGATGTCTCCAGTCACGAGTATCGCGTCGGCCGGCCAGTAGCGGCTGGTCTGCGAGCGCGCGAGCACCGACATGAACGTATCGTACGTATTGACGCCGCGCATGCGGCTGTCCGCCGTCGCATGCAGGTGCGTGTCGGTGATCTGCAGCACTTTGAGAGGAGTCTGTCGCTCGCTGCCGTGCATACTCGGCACTTTCCATCTGCGTCCCTGACGTGACGACGATCATACTCAATTCCCGCCGGAACCAACGGATTTGGCTCACAGATCACGGCCGGCGCGGGTTGCGTGGCTAGTCGCCCGTAAGCGACAATCTTCGGCTGGTCGCTCCATTCCAACGCCGACAAAAATCATCCCATGGCATCGAGCACAGAGAACGTAGCGGCGGCCGCCAGGCCGTCCCGGCGGCAGCTTGCCAACGCGATTCGCGCGCTGTCCATGGATGCCGTGCAGCAAGCCAACTCCGGCCATCCCGGCATGCCGATGGGCATGGCCGACATCGCCGAAGTCTTGTGGAACGATTTCTTACGCTTCAATCCCGAGAATCCACGTTGGTACGACCGCGACCGCTTCGTGCTGTCGAACGGTCACGGTTCGATGCTGTGGTATTCGGTCGCGTATCTGACCGGGTACGCGATCGGAATCGAGGAGCTCAAGCGCTTTCGTCAGCTCGAGTCACGGACGCCCGGGCATCCCGAGCGCGACCTCGACATCGGTGTAGAGACGACGACCGGTCCCCTCGGGCAGGGACTCGCGAACGCCGTCGGTATGGCGCTTGCCGAGAAAGTGCTCGCGGCTACGTTCAATCGTCCGGACCTCGCCATCGTCGATCACTACACCTACGTGTTCGCGGGCGACGGCTGCATGATGGAAGGAGTCTCTCACGAGGCGTGTTCCCTTGCTGGAACCTTGCGGCTAAGCAAGCTCATCGCTTTCTACGACGACAACGGCATCTCGATCGACGGTGCGACGCCCGGCTGGTTCACGGATGACACGGCGGCGCGCTTTCGCGCCTACGGCTGGCATGTCATCGAGGCAGTCGACGGCCACAATGCGGGCGCGGTTGCAGCGGCGATTCGCGCGGCGCGTGCCGACGCGTCGCGCCCTTCGCTCATTTGCTGCAAGACCATCATCGGATTCGGCGCCCCGAATGCACAAGGCACGGCGGCCACGCACGGGGCGGCGCTCGGCGTCGAGGAAGTGGCCGCGGCGCGCAAGCGACTCGGTTGGCCGTTCCCCGCGTTCGAAATTTCCGACGACATCAAGGCGGCCTGGGACGGTCGCGCCCGCGGGCGCGCGTTGGAAGCGGCGTGGCAAAAACGATTCGACGCGTACCGCGATCGTTACCCGGATCTTGCGGCCGAGTATCGGCGTCGCATGGACGGACAGCTGCCCCGCGAATGGGCGGCGGCTGCCCAAGAAGTGATCGGCGCGATGGCCGCGGAAGCCAAAGACGTGGCCACGCGGCAAGCATCGCAGCGAGCCTTGAACGGTCTTGCACCGCACTTGCCGGAGCTTTTCGGCGGCTCCGCTGATCTCACGGGCTCGAACAACACGACGCACAAGGGCTCGAAGGTCGTGTCTGGGGCCGACGCCGCCGGCAACTATGTTCACTACGGCGTGCGCGAATTCGGCATGGGGGCCGTCATGAGCGGCGTTTCGCTGCACGGCGGCTTCATTCCCTACGGCGGGACGTTCCTCGTCTTTTCGGATTACGCGCGCAATAGCCTGCGTCTCGCAGCGCTCATGAATCTGCAGAGCATTTACGTGCTGACCCACGACTCGATCGGGCTCGGCGAAGATGGACCGACGCACCAGCCGATCGAGCATCTCGCGAGCCTGCGCGCAATGCCGAACATGCATGTGTGGCGGCCCTGCGACGACACGGAGACCGCCTGTGCTTGGCGCGCGGCCATCGAGCGGCGCGATGGGCCTACGAGTCTCGTTTTGACGCGGCAAACGGTGCCGCATCTTGCGCGCACCGCCGATCAGATCGACATGATCGGGCGCGGCGCCTACATACTGCTCGGCAGCGAGCGAGCGCCGCAAATTACTTTTCTCGCGACCGGCTCGGAAGTGGCACTCGTGCTTGCCGCGGCACGTGCGCTCGAGAGCGACGGCGTCTCCGTGCGCGTGGTATCCATGCCGTGCGTAGAGGTGTTCGAGTGCCAGGATGCCGAGTATCGGGAGCACGTTTTGCCCGCGAGCGGAGCGCGTCTCGCCGTCGAGGCCGGGGCGCGCGACTGTTGGTGGCGCTACGTCGCCGGCCGCGGCGACGTCATCGGCATGACGGGGTTCGGTAAGTCGGCTCCCGGCAAGGCGCTGTTCGCGCACTACGGGTTCACCGTCGAAGACATCGCGGCGGCCGCGCGCCGCCTGACGTAGCGAGAGAGACGCTTTAATTGGAGTTCGGAGCGAGGAGGCAGGCATGCCCGTCAAAATAGCTGTCAACGGATATGGGCGGATCGGTCGAATGGTCGTTCGAGCCTTGTACGAGGGGAAACGGCGCAAGGAGTTGACGGTCGTTGCCGTGAACGACTTGGGAGACGCGAAGACCAACGCGCATTTGACGCGTTACGATTCGGCGCATGGGCCGTTCCCGTACGGCGTCGAAGTTTCCGGCAGCGACCTTGTCGTCGACGGCGACCGGATCAAGGTGTGCGCCGAACGCGACCCCGCCAAGCTGCCGTGGCGCGACCTCGGCGTCGACGTGGTGCTCGAGTGCACGGGGCTCTTCACCTCGAAAGAGAAAGCATCCGCGCACTTGCGCGCGGGCGCGAGAAAGGTCGTGATTTCGGCCCCGGCGGGGAAGGACGTCGACGCGACGATTGTTTACGGCGTCAATCACAGGACGTTGAAGTCCGAGCACACGGTCATATCGAACGCGTCTTGCACGACGAACTGTCTCGCGCCGTTGGCCAAGGTATTGCACGAATCGGTCGGCATCGAGCACGGTTTGATGACGACGGTGCACGCTTATACGAACGATCAGGTTTTGACCGACGTCTATCATTCGGACCTGCGGCGGGCCCGTTCGGCGACGCAGTCGATGATTCCGACCAAGACAGGCGCCGCAGCGGCGGTTGGGCTCGTGCTTCCGGAGCTCGACGGGCGCCTCGACGGGTTCGCGGTGCGCGTGCCGACGATCAACGTATCGCTCGTCGACCTCACCTTTCGCGCAAGCCGCGCGACTTCGGTCGAGGAAATCAACAAGGCCATGCGGGCCGCGAGCGAAGGTGCGCTCAAAGGCATCTTGACGTACACGGACGAGCCGCTCGTATCGATCGATTTCAACCACAATCCCGCGTCGTCGATCTACGATGCGACCCTCACGAAGATGCTCGGGGGATCGCTGATCAAAGTTTGCTCCTGGTACGACAATGAATGGGGCTTCTCGAACCGCATGCTCGATACGACGCTGGCCCTCGCAGCGACCTAGAGGCGCGACAGATGGCGGGAGCGTTCGTGCGCATGACGGACCTCGATCTCGAGGGCAAGCGCGTGCTCATCCGCGAAGATCTCAACGCGCCCGTCAAGGACGGGCGCGTCACGAGCGACATGCGCTTGCTCGCGGCACTGCCGACGTTGCGCTCGGCCGTCGAGCAGCGCGCGCGCGTGCTCGTGCTGTCGCATCTGGGGCGGCCCAAGGAGGGCGTATTCGATGCCGCGTTCTCGCTCGCTCCCGTCGCCGCGCGGCTCGCGGAATTGCTGGAGCGCGACGTGCCGCTCGTCGCGGATTGGCTCGACGGCGTGGACATCGCACCGGGCGACATCGCGTTGGGCGAGAACGTGCGCTTCAACCCGGGTGAGAAAGCCAACGACTCGAGCCTGGCCAAGCGCATGGCCCTGCTTTGCGATGTATTCGTCATGGACGCCTTCGCAACGGCGCATCGCGCGGAAGCAAGCACGAGCGGCGTTGCCGCGCTCGCGCCCGTGGCCTGCGCAGGGCCGCTGCTCGCCGCCGAGCTCGAGGCGCTCGCGGCGGCGCTCGAGAACCCGCGTCGCCCGCTCGTCGCGATCATCGGTGGGGCAAAAGTCTCCGGCAAGCTCGAGGTGTTGCAGAGTCTCGCGGCGCGCGTCGACGAGCTCATTCTCGGCGGCGGCATCGCAAACACTCTGCTTGCCGCCTCCGGCGTCGCCGTGGGACGCTCGCTGATGGAGCGCGACATGCTCAAGTTTGCCGCAGACTTGCTCGCCGGCAAATTCGGCAAGGCGGCCATTCCGCTGCCGACCGATGTGATCGTCGGACCGAATCTCGAGCCCGACGCCCGCGGACAATTGAAGAAGGTGCGGGAGATCGGGCCCGCCGACATGATTCTCGATATCGGTCCCGAGACGGCGGAGCACTATGCCGAGCGGCTGCAGCGCGCGGGCACGATCGTATGGAACGGCCCGCTCGGTGTGTTCGAGCATCCGCAATTCGCGGCGGGCACACGGCGCATCGCAGCGGCCGTCGCCGAGAGCCACGCTTTCTCGATCGCGGGCGGCGGCGATACGCTTGCGGCGATCGAGCAATTCGGCGTCAGCGAACGCATCTCGTACGCGTCGACCGGCGGCGGCGCGTTTCTCGAGTTTCTCGAGGGCAAGCCGCTCCCGGCCGTCGAGGCTCTCAAAGCGCGCAGCGGCGCCGCAAGCTGAGTGCCGGCGCCATCGTCCGAGATCGAGCTGTTACGACGCGCGTACCGGTGCGCGCTTCAAGCAGCGGCGCCCGAGGTGCTGCTTCCTCCGGTGCTCGCAAGCGTTCACGATCACGGTCCGGCGCTCGTGCTCGGCGCCGGCAAGGCGGCCGCGGCCATGGCGGCCGCGTTTTGTGCCCACTGGTCGGGTCCCGTGCGCGGCATGGTGGTCACGCGGTATGGACATGGATTGCGGCAAGGCGAGCGCGCTCCCGGCATCGATGTCGTCGAGGCCGGGCATCCCTCGCCGGACAGTGCGAGCGTCGCGGCGGGCACGAAGCTGCTCGAGCTCGCCCGCGGCTTGCAGGCGCGCGAGTCGCTATATTGCCTCATTTCCGGAGGTGGATCGGCGCTCGCGGCCGTGCCGCTGCCGGGACTCGCTTTCGAGCAGAAACGCGCGGCCGCCGATTTTCTGCTGCGTAGCGGAGCCGATATTCGCGAGATCAATTGTGTGCGCAAGCATCTGTCCGCGCTCAAGGGCGGACGACTTGCGAGGGCCGCCCATCCGGCGCGCGTGACGACGTACGCCATCTCGGACGTGCCGGGGGACGATATCGCCGCTATCGCATCGGGTCCCACGATTCCCGATCCGACGACGCAGGCGGACGCGCGCCGCATTCTCGAGCGCTACGCATACCCCGCGCTCGCGGAGCTCGACGCCGTGCTGGGTGACGGGATTTACGAATCGCCGAAGCCCGGCGACCCGAGCTTCGCAAACGACGACGCGCGCATCATCGCGTCCGCTGCGACGGCGTTGACGGCGACGGCGCATTGGCTGCGGCAGGAAGGTTACGAAGTCGTCTACTTAGGCGACGACCTCGACGACGAAGCCCGGAGTCTCGGCCGCGATCATGCCGAGCTCGCCAAGCGGCACTCGGGATCGGGCGTGAAGACGGCGATTCTGTCCGGGGGGGAGACGCGGGTCGTGCTCGGCAAGGCGGGCGGCCGCGGAGGGCGCAATCTCGAATATCTGGGGGCGCTTGCCCTCGCGCTCGACGGCACTGCGGGCGTGTATGCGCTGGCCGCGGATACCGACGGCATCGACGGCCATGGCGATCACGCGGGGGGTATGGTTACTCCGGACATGCTTGCGGTCGGCGCCGGGCGCGGCGTCTCCCTGGAGGCGCTGCTGGCCGACCACAACAGCTATCAGTTTTTCGACGTTTGTGATTTGCTTGTTCGCACCGGTCCGACGCGGACCAACGTCAACGACTTCAGATTGATTCTTTGCCATTGATGAGCATGCCCGATTCCACGATTGCAATAGCCCGCTCCCGGCCCCGGTCCCACGAGCGCCGACGGACCAAAATCGTCGCGACCTTGGGGCCCTCGACCGACAGTCCGCAGATCCTCGAGGAGCTGATCCGGGCGGGCCTCGACGTCGTGCGGATCAACTTCTCCCATGCCGGCGCGGCCGAGCAGGCCGAGCGCGTCAAGCTCGTGCGCAGTGTCGCCTCGAAGGTCGGCCGCTATGTCGGCATCATCGGCGACCTGCAAGGCCCGAAAATCCGCATCGAGTCTTTTCGAGCCGGACACGCGATGCTCAAGGTCGGACAGCAATTCACTCTCGATACGGCCATGGATCCCGGCGCCGGCGACGACCAAGCGGTCGGCGTCGCGTATCGGCACCTCGTCAGCGACGTTAGTCGCGGCGACGTCTTGTTGCTCGACGACGGGCAGATCGTGCTCGATGTCGAGGAAGTCAGCGGCAGCCAAATCAGATGCGTGGTCAAGCGGGGCGGCAAGCTCAGCAATCGCAAAGGACTCAATAAACAAGGCGGGGGTCTGTCCGCGCCGGCGCTGACCGATAAAGATCGCGCCGACATCGAGAGCGCCGCGAAGCTCGAAGTCGATTTCATCGCGGTCTCGTTCGTGCGCAATGCCGAGGACGTCATCGAGGCGCGCCGGCTGTTGCGCGCAGCCGGCGGCGAAGGCTACATCATCGCCAAGATCGAGCGCGCCGAAGCGGTCGACAACATTCACGCGATCATCGACGCGAGCGACGTGATCATGGTCGCGCGCGGAGATCTCGCGGTCGAGGTCGGCTATGCCGCGATGACGGGCTTGCAGAAGGGGCTCATTCGGCTCGCGCGTGCGCGCAACAAAGTTTCGATCACGGCCACGCAGATGCTCGAATCTATGATCACCCATCCATCGCCGACGCGCGCCGAGGTGTCGGATGTCGCCAACGCGGTCATGGACGGCACCGATGCCGTGATGCTCTCGGCGGAGACCGCCGTCGGCTCTTTCCCCGTGGAAGCGGTGACGACCATGGGCAAGGTGTGCGTCGGCGCGGAGAAGCACGAGAATGCCCGCCGTCTGACGAACTATCGCCTCGACGACACGTTCGAGCATGTCGACGAAGCGATCGCAATGGCCGTCATGTACACGGCGAATCACCTGAACGTCGGAGCGATCATCGCCTTGACCGAGTCGGGCTCGACCACGTTGTGGATGTCGCGCGTGCGGTCCGACATTCCGATTTATGCGTTCACGCGCCACGAAATGACGCGCCGGCGCGTGAGTCTGTACCGCGGCGTCTACCCCGCTTCGTTCGATGTTCTCCATACGGCGCCTGCGCGCATGCATCAAAGCGCCTTCGATATCTTGCTCAAGGACGGTGCGGTTCGACCCGGCGATCTCGTCATCTTCACGAAGGGAGAGTTCGAGGGCGTCGCCGGCGGCACAAACACGATGCAGATTCTCACGGTTCCGAACCTGCCGAATTCTTGACGCGCGGGCGTGGCTACGAAGACGCGCAAAGCTCTCGTGCTACCGGGCGCCGGCGCACGCGGCGCCTACCAAGTCGGCGTTCTCAAAGCCATTGCGGAATTCCTGCCGCCGCAATCGCCGAATCCCTTCGCGGTCATCTCGGGGACCTCGGCCGGGGCCATCAACGGCGCCGTACTTGCGAGCCATGCGGGGCACTTCCAACGTGCGGTCGCGGCCATGGAGCAGGTGTGGGCGAATTTCTCCGCCGAGCAAGTTTTTCGCACCGACAGTTGGACCATGCTCAAATCGAGCTTGCATTGGTTCGCGACGCTCGTCTTCGGAGGGTTGGGTCCGAGCAACCCCAACTCGCTGCTCGATTGCTCTCCGCTCGAAGAGCTCTTGGCAAAGAGCATCCGCTTCGGCCGCATCGGGCGAGCACTCGACTGCGGCCAACTCGACGCGCTCGCCGTCACCGCGTCGGCTTACTCGTCGGCGCGCTCGGTCACGTTCTTTCAAGCGCGTGACGCGGTCTCTCCGTGGGCGCGCGTTCGCCGCATAGGACGGCCGGCGAAGATCGGCGTCGAGCATTTGCTCGCGAGCGCCGCCGTGCCGTTCATTTTTCCTCCGGTCAAGATCGGCAGCGAATACTACGGCGACGGCTCGATGCGCCACGGCGCGCCGTTGAGCTCACCGATCCATCTCGGCGCCGATCGCCTGCTCGTGATCGGCGTTCGCGACGAGCGTCCGGATCCCGAACCCCGCGCGGGTCTCGCCGGGAAGCCGCCGACCTTCGCGGCGCTCGCCGGGTACATGCTCGATACATTGTTCATGGACGGGCTGTACACGGATCTCGAGCGCGTCACGCGCATGAATCTCATGCTCGAGCAGCTCGGCACCGATAATCTCAAGCCGCCGATCGCGACACTGCGCCCTCTGCACACATTGGTCATCCTACCCAGAGAGGATCTGCGTAGCGTCGCCGCGCGGTATGCGCACGAATTGCCGCTGCCCTTGCGGTTGCTCCTCAAAGGTCTCGGCGCCATGAACCGGGACGGCATGCAACTCGTCAGTTACCTGCTGTTCGAATCGGGATTCACGCGCGCCTTGATCGAGATGGGCTACAACGACGCGATGGGCGTGGAGGAAGACCTGCGTGCGTTCCTCTTCGACCAGCCCATGGACACTCTCGACGCGCCCGTGCACATCAAGGCAGATCTCGAGCAGTAGGGACGTGTCTCATGTAGGAGCGAGCTTCGCTCGCGATTGTTACATTCGCGAGCGAAGCTCGCTCCTACAATAACAACAAAGTGCCGAAACCCAAGAATGCCGACAGGCCGACGACATCGGTGATGGTCGTCAACACGACGCCGCCGGCGAGCGCGGGATCGATGCCGAGACGCTTGAGCGTAAGCGGCACGGCGAATCCCGCGACCGCTGCGCAGAGGAGGTTGGCCGCGAGCGCCAGCGCGATCACCAGGCCGATCTTCCACGTGCCGAACCACCAAATGGTCACGAGGCCGACGACGGTGGCCCAGGCGGTCGCGTTGTAGAGCGCAACTCCGAGCTCCTTGGCGAGCAGCCAGCGCGCGTTCGACCGTTCGACCTGGCCTAAGGCCATGCCGCGCGTCATCAGAATCAGCGTTTGGCTGCCGGCGATGCCTCCCATGCTCGGCACCATGGGCATGAGCACGGCGAGCATGACGACGCGGTCGAGCGTAGCCTCGAATAGCCCCGCGACCCACGCCGCGAGGAATGCGGTGGCCACGTTCACGCCGAGCCAAATGGATCTGCGCCGCGCGCTTACGCCGACCGGCGCGAACATGTCGTCGTCTTCGCGAAGCCCCGCCATGCGCAGCACCGTATGGCTCGCCTCCTCGCGGATCACGTCGACGACGTCGTCGATCGTGATGCGCCCCACGAGCTTGCCTTGCTCGTCGACCACGGCGGCGGAAACGAGGTCATGAGTCTCGAACAGGGTTGCGACTCGCGCGGCTTCGAGCGTCGCCTTGATCGCCGGCACGCCGGTATCCATGATCTCGTTGACGGTCTGATCCGGATCGCACGCAACGAGCTTCGTGAGCAGCAACGCACCGCGGTAGTGGCCATCGCGGCTCGTGACGAACAGCGCGTCCGTGCCCGTCGGCAGCTCGCGCCGCATGCGCAAGTACCGCAGCACGACTTCGACGGTCACATCGCCGCGCACCGTGACGGTGTCGGGGTCCATGAGTCCCCCGGCGGTGTCTTCGGCGTATTTGAGCACGCTCTGCAGGCGCAACCGGTCGCTGACGTCGAGCGAGCGCAACACTTCGCGATTGACGGTTTCGGGCAGCTCGGCGACCAAGTCCGCGAGGTCGTCGAGGTCGAGGTTCGCGGCGGCGGCAACGAGGTCCGCGGAATCCATGCCCTTGATGAGACCGTCGCGAACGTCGTCGTTGAGCTCGACGAGGACGTCGCCCTCGTCCTCGGGCGCAACGAGCTGCCAGACGATCTCGCGCTGCGGGAGGGGCAGCGATTCGAGCAAATCGGCGATCTCGGCGGGATTGAGCGCGTTCACGAGGCGCCCGACTTGACGCATCGTGCCGGTTTCGAGCGCCTCACGCAGGCTCTGAAGAGCGCTCGATTGTGCAACCGGTTCCGGCTCGTGATTCACGTCGGGTCGCCCGGGAGGCTATGGGAGCTCGTGATGACGCGTGCGGATCGGGCCGTGCCGCTCGGCGAGCAGCGCCGCCACCGCTTCCGCGACGTAGACCGACCGATGCAGACCTCCCGTGCAGCCGATCGCGACCGTCAGGTACGAACGCTGAAAATCCTGATAGCGGGGAATCCATCGCGCCAAGAAGCTCGCGATGTCGGCGATCATTTCCTGCACGCGGGGCTCCGCGTCGAGAAACGCCTTGACCGGCTCATCTTTGCCGCACAGTGGCCGCAATTGCGGTTCCCAGAATGGGTTAGGCAGGCAGCGGACGTCGAACACGAAGTCCGCATCGGCGGGCAAGCCGTGCTTGTAGCCGAAGGACTCCACGAGGATCGACAATTTTCCGGGCTCGCGCTGGCCGATGCGGTGCTGGATCTGTTGGCGCAGCGCATACACGGTGGTTCCCGTCGTATCGATGACGAGATCGGCTGTGTTGATGATGGGGCCGAGCAACTCGCGCTCTTTGGCGATCGCCTCCGGAAGGCTGACTTGCTGGTTCGACAGCGGGTGCTTGCGCCGCGTTTCGCTGAAGCGCGAGAGCAGCACTTCGTCTCGCGCTTGCAGAAAGATGACCTCGCACGCGAGTCCGTCCGCGCGCAGCTCCCGGACGAGCTCGGGAATTTTATCGATATCCGACGGGCGATTACGCGCGTCGAGCCCGACGCCGACGTTCTCGTAGGCGCTGTCGCCGCGCAGAAGGATTTCCTCTACGACCGAGCGCAACAGCCCCGCCGGCATGTTGTCGATGCAATAGAAGCCCAGGTCTTCGAGAAAATGAAGCGCAACGCTCTTGCCGGATCCCGACAGCCCGCTTATGACGATTAGGCGCATGGCGGCTCACGCTCGCGGCTACTTGAAGCGCGGTTTTTCCACGTCTCTGGCGTGATGATCCGTGACTTTCTCTTTGTGCTTGGTGACTTGGCGGCTGAGCTTGTCGACGAGGCCGTCGATGGCCGCATACATATCCGCCTCGACCGCATCGGCATAGAGCGTGCCGCCGCTCAAATGAACGGTCGCTTCGGCCTTGTGCAGCAGCTTTTCCACCGTGAGCACGCAGTGAATGTCCGTCATGATGTCGAAATGCCGGCCGAGCTTGCCAAGTTTCGTGTCGACATAGTCGCGCAGCGCGGACGTGACGTCGATGTGGTGGCCAGTGATGGTCAGCTGCATGATCTGCTCCTCCTACACGTTCCCTGTCAGCCTACCAAATTGCCTCGCTTCCGGTCACTCGACGATGGAATCCTCATCGCTTCCCGGTATTTGGCGACCGTCCGTCGCGCGACTTTGATGCCGTCCTCGGACAGCAGGCGGGTGATCTCGTTGTCGCTGAGCGGCTTGTCCGGACTTTCCGCGCTGACGAGCTTGCGAATTTTCGCGCGGACCGCCGTGGAGGATTGCTCGCCTTCGTCGCCCGTCACATGACTCGAGAAGAAATAACGAAACTCGAATATGCCACGTGGCGTGTACATGTATTTGTTCGTCGTCACGCGCGAAACTGTGGATTCGTGCATCTCGATGGCCTCCGCGATGTCGCGCAGAACCATTGGCCGCATGTGCTCCTCGCCTTGCTCGAGGAACTCCGTCTGCCGATGGACTATTGTCAACGCAACCTTGAGCAGGGTTTCATTGCGGATCTCCAGACTGCGAATCAGCCAGCGCGCTTCCTGCAGTTGGCTTTTCAGCGCGTCGTATTCGTCGCCCCTACCCAGCGAGCTCGCATACATGGAATTGACGCGCAGTCGCGGAGCGATCGAATTGTTGAGCTCGACGGCCCAATGGCCGTCGACGCGGCGCACGAAGACGTCCGGTACCACGTACTCGGCGGCGGGGGCGAACACGCTCGCGCCGGGACGCGGATGGCATGCTCGGACGAGGGCGAGAGCGTCTTCGAGCTCCTGATCGGACGCGTGCAGCACGCGTCGGAGCGCCGCATACTGGCGCTCGGCGACGAGCTCGAGATGTTCCGCTGCGATCCCGACCGCAAGCCCGACGCCCGGCACGTCAGGAGCGAGCTGCTGCAACTGCAGTTGCACGCATTCGCTGACGGAACGAGCGCCGACTCCGGCCGGATCGAACTCCTGAATGAGCGCAAGCACGCCTTCAATCTCCGGAATCGCGACGAGGAGATCGGGTGCCAGGGTCGCGCGAATAGTTTCCAGATCGTCGGTGAGATAGCCGTCGTCGTTGATGGCATCGATGACGGCGTGCCCTATGCCCGCGCCGCGCGCGTCCAGCTTGGCGAGCCCGAGCTGCCAAAGCAGGTGATCCGCAAGCGTCTCCTCGGATCGATCCGCAGGCTCGTATGGAGCCGTGGATTCGGGAACGCGCGGTGCCTCCGATGGGCCGGTCCTCTGCACGTCCTCCCATTCCGTCTCCGCGCGAACATCGATCTCGGGCTCCTCACTGTCGTCATTGTGCACGTCGTGAGTTTCGAGCGACTCGGCGGAATCGAGCTCACCGAGCTCCGGCTCCTCGATCTCGAGCATGACGTTCTGCTCGAGAGCCTGTTGTATCTGCAGCTGCAGCTCCATGACCGGCAACTGCAGCAGCCGTATAGCCTGCTGCAGCTGCGGCGTCATCGTCAGCTGTTGCGTCAGACGCAGTTGTAAGGACGGTTTCAACATCGAGATCGGAGAATGTTAGAGAGAGAACCCTTCTCCCAGATATACTTCACGCACTCCCTTGTCTGCCAGCACTTGTTCGGGTGTGCCTGCGGCCATGAGCTCGCCGTTATTGAGAATATAAGCACGCCGGCAGATTCCAAGGGTCTCGCGCACATTATGGTCGGTTATTAGCACGCCGATGCCGCGCTGGCTCAAGTGCCTGATTATGCGTTGAATGTCGAGTACCGATATCGGGTCTACACCCGCAAAGGGCTCGTCGAGCAGCATGAACTTCGGTTCCGCCGCGAGTGCTCGCGCGATCTCCACGCGCCGGCGCTCGCCGCCGGACAAGCTCAATCCCAGGCTGTCGCGAACATGACCGATGTGCAGCTCCTCGAGCAGCTCTTCGAGTTGCGCTTGGCGTTCAGCCCGGCCGAGATCCGCCCGCGTCTCGAGGATCGCGCGTATGTTGTTGGCAACGCTGAGCTTGCGGAACACGGAAGCTTCCTGCGGAAGGTACCCGAGCCCGAGCCTGGCCCGCCGGTGGACGGGCAGTCGCGTAATGTCCTGACCGTTGAGCACGATGTTGCCGCGATCGCAAGCCACGAGCCCGACGATCATGTAGAAGGCGGTCGTCTTGCCGGCGCCGTTCGGCCCGAGCAATCCGACCACGTCGCCGCTCTCGATGGAAAGCGACAGGCCCTTGACAACGTCACGCATGCGAAAGCGCTTGGTGATTCCCAGCGCTTCTAGTTTACTCATTGCGCAGGTTGGGCCTCGTCGGACGCGGCGTCCTCGCCGCGCCGCGGCAGATACTTGATCACGAACGGCTCGCCGCAATTCGCGACCGAATCCGCGGCGCCGGTATCGAGATGATAGACGATGCCGCAGCCGCTCATTTCACTCGTGCCGAGCACGAGCGAGGCGCCGTCCTCCATGGTCGCCGTGCGTGCCACGTTGTCGTATCGAATGCGGCCGGCCGTGCCGCGAACAGAGTCATTTTCCTCCGCGATGAAGTCCTCGAGAACCGCAGGCGTTCCCACGAGCTCGGCGAACACCACGTCGTTGTCCGTGAATGCGAACGTGGCGCTGTCGGCGGTGAGAACAGCCGACTCGATCTCGATCCGCAGGTTGCCGCGAAACTGCCATTCACCTTGCTCCGGGAGAACCTCGGCGGCCGTGGCTTCATCGGCCGCGATATTGACGTCCTCGCAAGTCACGCGGATGCCGCGGAAGACGCCACGGGTACTCTGGCCCTCGAGCGACCAGGAGTCGGCCGCGAGGGAGCAGGGTGGCGTGCCTTCCTGGGCTTGAGCGATGCCGCCGACGAGGACGACGAGAATGCCGATGCTAGCGGTGGAACTCTGCATGGACGCTGACCATATCGATGAGGTCTTCCTTGAGGTCGGCAGTGAAGCTCTCGGCCCGCAGTTTTGTGTCGCCGCGTGAATAGGTAACCGGCCGAGCGCCGCTTGCGACATAAGCCTCCGGTTTGAACTCGAGCTCGGGTGTCTCGATCATGATCGCCGTCGTCCCGTCTTCCGGTTCACTCGAGAGCTCTACACCGCCGTACAGGCGCAAATACTCGCCGCCGCTCTCGGCCGAGGCATGCGGTGCCGTCACGCGCCACGGTATATTCTCGCGTGCATCGTACTCCACGCGCACGTCGGTGAGCACCAAGCTCCGGTCTTGCTCCGGCTGCTCGAGAAGCCCCGCGTAGATGCGGTACGACACGACACCGTCGGCGTTCGTGCCGAGGATGGTTGCGTCGCGTAAGTAGTAGCCGAGCGGCGCCGGTCGGCGCAGCGCAGCTCTTTCGAGCTCCGCAGGCGGTCGACCGAGCAGCCAAGTCGCGATGGCCGCGCCGGCGAGGAGCACGAAGATGAAGGCGTTACGCACCGCGCTCATCATCGGCTTCGCGTCGTCGTGCTGCGCGTGGACATCGTGGCCTCCGATTGTACGCCAACCCCTTATGGGGGCTAGACTACGCAACTCGCGAGGACATGCCGACCGCGCCGATGGCACCCGAAGACATCAAGAATTTGATCGAGCAATCGCTGGCGGGAGCACAAGCTCGCGTCACGACTGACGGCTTAGGACATTACGAAGCCGTCGTGATCAGCAATTTGTTCGCGGGCAAGCGCAGCGTGCCGCGGCACCAAATGGTCTATGCGGCCCTCGGCCAACGCGTCGGGAATGAGATTCACGCCCTGGCTGTGAAGACCTTCACGCCCGAAGAGTGGGCCGACGCACTGAGCTGACGCAGGCGCCTTGGACAAGCTCGAGATCATCGGGGGAACCACGCTCGCGGGCGAGATCGCCGTGTCGGGCGCAAAGAATGCCGCGCTGCCGATTCTCGCGGCCACGCTGCTCGCAGACCGCCCCATCGTGCTCGGCAACATCCCGCACCTGAACGACGTTACGACCACGGTCAAGTTGTTGCGTCGCATGGGAGTGGAGGTCACCTTTCACGACGGCCTGAAGCTCGAGATCGACGCCCGCGGAGCGTCGCGGTTCGTCGCGCCATATGAGCTCGTCAAGACGATGCGCGCGTCGATTCTCGTGTTGGGACCTCTCGTCGGACGTTTCGGCAGCGCGGATGTTTCCCTGCCGGGCGGCTGCGCCATCGGCGCGCGGCCCGTGAACTTGCACGTGGCCGGCTTGCGTGCCATGGGCGCAACGATCGAGATCGAGAACGGCTACATTCGCGCGCGCGCCAAGCGCCTCCGCGGCGCGCGCATCGTCCTCGATACCGTGACCGTGACGGGCACGGAGAACCTCATGATGGCCGCGGTATGCGCGCAAGGGGAGACGGTCATCGAGAATGCGGCCCGCGAGCCCGAAGTCGTCGATCTCGCCAATTTCTTGGTCGCCATGGGCGCGACCGTGGAAGGCGCGGGGACCGATACGGTTCACATTCAAGGTACCGAGCGGCTGCAAGGATGCGCTTACGAGATCATGCCGGACCGAATCGAGACCGGCACCTACTTGGTGGCCGGCGCCATCACGGGCGGCCGCGTCAAGGTCAAACGGACGCGGCCGGAGCATGTCGATGCCGTGCTGCAGAAGTTGAGCGAAGCGGGGGCCGCCATCACCGCGGGGCCGAATTGGATCGAGCTCGATATGGGCGGACAGCGGCCGCGGGCCGTCGACATAAGGACGGCACCGTACCCGGGCTTCCCCACCGACATGCAAGCCCAATTTTGTGCGCTGAACGCGCTTGCGGAAGGATCGGCGGTCATTGCCGAGACGATATTCGAGAACCGCTTTCAGCACGCGCTCGAGCTGCAGCGGCTCGGTGCGAACTTGTCCATCGAGGGCAACACCGTCATCTGCCGCGGCGTGCCCCACCTCACCGGCGCAGAAGTCATGGCGACGGATTTGCGCGCGTCCGCATCGCTCGTGCTCGCGGGGCTCGCGGCGCACGGGCGCACGATCGTCGACCGCATCTACCACATCGATCGCGGTTACGAGTGCATCGAGGAGAAGCTTGCGCAGCTCGGCGCCCGCATCAAGCGTCTCGCCGGCTAGGCGCTAGACGCACGCCGTCCCGATATCAACTGCCTTGCCGGCTCGGACGTTCTTCGAGGACGGCGTCGGTATCGACGATCCCGGCGCCCGGACGCGTGACGCGAATGCGGACGCGGTCGCCCGGCTGTCCGCCGGCGATGATATTCATGGCCTGCTCTTGGCCGAATACGCGCTCCTCGTCGATATGCGTGAGCACGTCGCCGGCCATGAGGCCGGCCGCTTCCGCCGGGCTGCCGGCGTTCACGAGCGTGAGGCGCACCGCCGGTCCTTCGACGCCGTAAGGTTGCGCGTCGCGCGGCGACAAGTCCGTGCCTTCGACGCCGAGATAACCGCGGATGACTCTGCCGTGCTCGATGAGCTGCGCCATGACGCCGCGCACGAGATTCACGGGAATGGCGAAGCCGATGCCTTCGGGAACTACGCGATCGCGGATCGTCGAGCTGATCACCGCCGTATTGATGCCGACGAGCTCGCCGTCGGCATTGATCAAAGCACCGCCCGAGTTACCTACGTTGATCGCAGCGTCTGTCTGGATGAAATCCCCGAACGCCGTCACTCCCAGGCGCCCTCTGCCGGTGGCGCTGACGATGCCCATCGTCACCGTCTGACTCAACCCCAGCGAATTGCCGATGGCGAGGACCACATCGCCGACCCTCAAGCTATCCGAGCGGCCGAGGCGGATGCTCGGCAGGTTGCGCTCGTCGATACGCAGTAATGCGAGCTCCGTGTCCGGGTCGGCACCGACTAATGTCGGCACGGCGATTCGGCCGTCGGCAAGCTGGATGCGGATCTGGTCGGCACCCTCGATCACATGCCAATTGGTGACGAGATAGCCGTTCGGATCGATGACGACGGCGGAACCGAGCACGCGTCCGGGCGCGGCTGTCAGGTCCCCGTTGCCGCCGAGATTGATGGTCGTGTAAACGTTCGCGACGGCCGGCGAGCTCGCGGCCACGGCTGCCGCGTAACTCGTCCGCGGCGCGCGGATCTCGGGGCCGGGTGAGCCGACGAGGCTCGGTTTGGCCAAAACGACGAGAAAAGCGATTGCGAGGCCGATCGTCGCCGACTGCACGACAAACGCCAACGCTTTCCACATGCGCTGCATGCGTCGAGTGTAGCAGGTCGAAGCTGCGCTCGGTGGCCAAGCTCTTTACGCGCTGTGTATAATGTTGCCGTCTGATGCCATCGGTGCCCCGTCGCACGGCTGGGACAGCGCAGGATGTGCCAGCAACATAAACCATCGTCAGAAGTGCGCAATGACTGAAACGTCGGGGTTCACGAGACGTCATTTCTTGACGGTCGCCACCGCCGTCACGGGCGGTGTCGGTATCGCCGCGGCCGCCGTGCCTTTCGTCGCGTCGTTCAAGCCGAGCGCCCGCGCGCAAGCGTTGGGTGTCCCCGTGGAGGTCGACGTCAGCAAGCTCGAGCCGGGCGCGCTCATGAGAGTGGAATGGCGCGGCAGAGTCGTCTACATCCTGCGCCGCACCGAGGAGATGCTCGGCTCGCTCGGCCGCGATGCAGCGCTCTTGAGAGACCCCTCGTCGGAAGAGTCCGTGCAGCCCGACTATGCGCAGAACGAGTACCGTAGCATCAAACCGGCGATTCTCGTGCTCGAAGGCGTGTGCACGCACTTGGGCTGCGCGCCGTTGGCGCGCTTCGAGGTCGGTCCCGCGGATCTCGGCGCCGACTGGCCGGGCGGATTTTTCTGCCCGTGCCATGGCTCGAAGTTCGATCTCGCGGGTCGCGTATTCGACGGCGTGCCGGCGCCGAGGAACCTACCGGTCCCGCCGCATCGCTACGTCAACGACGACACGATCGTGATCGGCGCGGACACGGGGAGCGCATAAATGGCGAGCACCGAGGCCGACGTGTTCGATCGTCTCGGGCGGCGTTTGAGCGCGCTCGGCGCGTGGATCGACGCGCGCTTTCCGATGACGAAGCTCATCAAGGAACACGCGACCGAGTACTACGCCGCAAAGAATTTCAACTTCTGGTATGGCTTCGGGGTGCTCGCCACGCTGATTCTGGTGTTGCAGATCGTCACCGGTATTTTCCTCACCATGAACTACAAGCCGTCCGAGGCCGAGGCATTCGCGTCGATCGAGTACATCATGCGCGACGTGGAGTGGGGCTGGCTGATCCGCTACCTGCATTCGACGGGCGCATCCGCGTTTTTCATCGTCGTCTACTTACACATGTTCCGCGGCCTCATGTACGGCTCCTACAAGAAGCCTCGCGAGCTCGTCTGGCTGATCGGCATGGTCATCTATCTATGCCTCATGGGCGAGGCGTTCTTCGGCTACCTCTTGCCTTGGGGCAACATGTCGTACTGGGGCGCGCAGGTCATCGTGAACCTGTTCGGCACGGTGCCGGTCATCGGCGAAGGCCTCGCGGAATGGATTCGCGGCGATTTCTATATTTCGGATATCACGCTCAATCGTTTCTTTGCGTTTCACGTCATCGCCGTGCCGCTCATGCTGGTCTTGCTCGTCGTGGTCCACATCATGGCGCTGCACGAGGTGGGCTCGAACAATCCCGACGGCATCGAGATCAAGGAGCACAAGGACGCGCGGGGTAAACCGATCGACGGCGTCGCGTTTCATCCTTATCACACGAGCAAGGATCTCGTGATTGTCATCGTCTTTCTCATTATCTTCTCGGCGGTGGTCTTCTTCGCCCCCGAGATGGGCGGCTACTTCCTCGAGCACGCGAATTTCGAGCCCGCGAATCCGCTCGCCACGCCCGAGCACATCGCGCCCGTGTGGTACTTCACGCCGTATTACGCGATGTTGCGCGCTGTTCCGAACGAGTTGCTCGGCGCCTTGCTCATGGGCGCCGCCGTGATACTGCCTTTTTTTCTGCCGTGGCTGGACCGCTGCCGCGTCAAGTCGATCCGCTATCGCAGCTGGATCTATAGAGTCGCGCTCGGACTCTTCGCCGTGAGCTTTTTGGCCCTCGGCTATATTGGTTTCCAGGCCGCGGAAACGGTCTACGTCGTGCTGTCGCGCGTGTTCACGACCTTGTATTTCGCGTTCTTCGTTCTGATGCCGTTCTATTCGAGCCACGAGAAAACCAAGCCCGTGCCGAACAGGGTGACTAAATGAGCATCAAAATCGTCGCGCTGGCTGCAAGCTTGCTCGCTGTTTCCGCAGCGCATGGCGCGAGCGAAATCGAGCTCGAGCCGGCCGGCAACAATATCGAGGACAACGTATCGCTGCAGCGCGGCGCCAAGTACTACGTCAATTATTGTCTCGGTTGTCACTCGGCCAAGTACGTGCGTTACAACCGCCTCGGCGCAGAGCTTGAGCTCAGCGAGGATCAGCTTCTCGAGAACATCATGTTCACGGGACAGCAGCCTTTCGACATTATGAATATCGCCATGCGGCCCGAGGACGCAGTACGCTGGTTCGGCATCGAGCCGCCCGACCTGTCGCTGATCGCGCGCAGCCGCGGCACGGATTACTTGTATACGTACTTGCGCAGCTTCTACGCGGATCCTACGAGCCCCACCGGCGCGGACAATCTCGTTTTGCCGGGCACCGCCATGCCGCACGTGCTCTGGGAGCTGCAGGGCGTACAGACGGCGGTTTACGGCGTCGATGAAGAACACGGTGCGGCGCCGGTTTTTCAGCGCTTCGAGATGCTAAGCTCAGGAGCTCTGAGCGCAGCGGAATTCGACCAAGTCGTTCGAGATATCGTGAATTTCCTGGACTACATCGGCGAGCCTATGCAGCGCGAGCGTCAAGCGCTGGGTATACGCGTCATCGCGTTCCTGCTGGTATTTCTATTGATCGCCTACCTGCTGAAGAAAGAAATATGGAAGGACGTTGAGTAGCGTCGTCCTCGGCTCGAGCTTCCAGGATTGCGAAAGGAGATTCGTCTTATGGCGGTAATTTCAAACCGTCGTTCCGTGATGACACTTTTTTCCAAGCCTACCGATCCATGGAGTCATCGCACGCGCCTCGTGCTCGCAGAAAAGAGCATCAACATCGACATCGTCGATGTGGACGACGGCAACCTGCCGGAAGATCTTCTTGACTTGAACCCCTACAACAGCGTTCCCACGCTCGTCGACCGTGATCTGGTGCTGTACGATTCACGCGTCATCATCGAATATCTCGATGAGCGCTTTCCGCACCCGCCGCTCATGCCCGTCGATCCCGTCACGCGCGCTCAATTCCGGCTCGCGCTGTTTCGCATCGAGAAGGATTGGTATTCGCTGGCCGAGGACATCGCCGCCGGCGGCGACCGCAAACCCATCGCGCGCGCCGTACGCACCCTCGATGAAAGCATCCTCTCGAGCGTCGATATCTTTGCCGCCAAGAAGTTCTTCTTGAGCGACGAGTTCTCGCTGGTCGATTGCACGATTGCACCGATACTGTGGCGCCTTCCCCTGTTCGGGATCAGATTGCCCCCGCAAGCGCGGCCGATTCAGGTGTACATGGATCAAGTCTTCTCACGACCCTCGTTCCAAGCGAGCCTCACCGAGCTCGAGCAGGAAATCCGTCAGTAGTCCAAGGCCGTGCCGCGCACGACGAAACAACGTCCCTACCTGATTCGCGCGATGCACGAATGGATGATAGACAACGGACTCACGCCGCACATCGTCGCGGACGCGAGTGTCGAAGGGCTCGCCGTGCCGCCGGAGCACGTCAAGGACGGTAAGATTGTGCTCAATGTGAGCTATGCGGCGACACGCGGACTGACACTCGGTAACGACGAGATCGTTTTCGAGGCGCGCTTCAACGGCGTGGCGCTTGAGCTTTCGGTGCCCGTGCCCGCAGTCCTCGGAATTTACGCCCGTGAGACGGGCCAAGGCATGATCTTCTCGGCCGAGGACTCGCCGCCGCCGGATTCGGGCGGCGGCCCCCCACCGCCCGCAGGCCGACCCTCTCTCAAAGTGGTGAAGTAGGAGCGGGCCTTAAGGCGCCTTAAGGCCGCGATTCCGGGGTAGGAGCGAGCTTCGCTCGCGAATATTGGAATCGCGAGCGAAGCTCGCTCCCACAAAAGACGAAGCTCGCTCCTACGATCCGAGCATCTCCTCGTCGATGAGATCGCAAAGGCAATGGATCGTCAAAAGATGGATCTCCTGGACGCGACAGGTCCGCTCGGCCGGGACTCTGATCTCGACATCTTGCGCGCGGAGCTTTTTTCCAATCGCGCCGCCGCCCTTTCCCGTCAGCGCGACCACGAGCATCGACTTGGCATGCGCCGCGACCACGGCACGCAGCACGTTTTCGGAGTTGCCGGACGTGGAAATCGCGAGCAGCACGTCGCCGGCGTTGCCGAGCGCGTGCACTTGCTTTGCAAAGACGTCGGCGAACGTGTAGTCGTTGGCGAGTGCCGTGTATATCGAGCTGTCGGTCGTCAAGGCGATGGCCGCGCGGCCGGGGCGCTCCGCTTCGAATCGACCGACGAGCTCGGCGGCGAAATGCTGCGCATCGGCGGCCGATCCGCCGTTGCCGCAGCTCAATATCTTGCCGCCGCCGTCGAGCGCCGCCACCATGAGGTGAGCCGCGGCCGCGATGCGCGGCGCGAGCGTCGTGGACGCCTCTTTGACCGCAATGCTGTCGCGGAAATGAGCCAATACGCGATCGTTCATGTGGTGCGGATCCGAAGGCTAAATCCCAAGCTACTGTGCCTCGCCGCGCCGCGGTGTTCAACTGGCGTCGAACGCTCTTTTGACCCAAGAGAGACGCGGCTCGTCCGTCTCGATGCCGTCGATGGCGATCACGTCGAAACGCAGGGTGCGGTCGAACCAGCGAGGGTTACGCATGAGAAAGTGCCGCGTCGCATTGACGATCTTTCTTTGCTTGTGTGCAGTTACGGTCTCGACGGCGGTGCCGCGTCCGGTACTTGCACGCGCGCGCACCTCGACGATGACCAACGTTTGTTGGTCCAGACACACGATATCGAGCTCACCCAAACGGCAGCGATAACCGCGCGCGATGATGGCGAGACCTTGCTCGAGCAGGAAGTCCGCCGCGGCCGCCTCCCATGCCCGACCGGCGACCTGCGTTCCGCCCCCGGTCATCTGGAACCGACGAACTCCCGAGGCTCGGACGGCGCCAGAGCCGCGGGGCGGCCGTTGCGAAATTG
>Ga0209320_10000276_pt1 | contig 26682 bp, 22 predicted proteins | sample Rifsed13ft4_FD_184008 | JGI IMG/M metagenome (GOLD analysis project Ga0209320, IMG submission 184008) | Soil microbial communities from Rifle, Colorado, USA - sediment 13ft 4 (version 2) | ecosystem: Environmental > Terrestrial > Deep subsurface > Rock core/Sediment | place: Rifle, Colorado... | reverse complement strand
CGCCCTGCCGCGCGGCTGGCGCACGCGCCGGGTGATGCCGATCCTCGAGTCCGCGCCGCTGCGCCTGCTGGCGCACCCGGTGGTGGGCTGGACGTTCTTCGCCGGCGTCATGTGGGCCGCCCACTTCAGCCCCCTCTTCGACGCCGCCCTCGAGGACGACGGCGTGCACGCCCTCGAGCACGCGCTCTTCCTGTCGGCCGCGGTCATGTTCTGGTGGCCGGTCGTCGGGGCCGACCCGAGCCCGCACCGGATGGGGTACGGCACGCGCTTCGGGTACGTGCTGCTGAGCATGCCCCAGAACTCGTTCCTCGGCCTGGCCATCTTCTCCGCGCCGGCCGTCCTGTTCGCCCACTACGCGACCCTGACGCGCGCCTGGGGCCCCACGCCGCTGGAGGACCAGCAGATCGCCGGCGGCATCATGTGGGCGGTGGGCGACATGCTGTTCCTCGTGCCGCTGCTCTTCCTGACCGCGGCCTGGCTCCGCTCCGAGGAGGAGAAGGGCCGCCTCCACGACGAACGGCTGGACCGCGAACGTCCGGTGCGCCCCCCGTCTACGGCGCGATCGGTACCAGCACGTCCACGACGATGAGCGCGAAGAGGGCCGCGAGGTAGGTCGTCGAGAACCTGTAGAGGCGCACGGCGCGGGCGTCGGTGCCCTCGCGCCACATGCGCAGCGCCTGCACCAGGAACGCCACGCCCAGGACGACGGCGCCGGCGAGATACAGGAGGCCCATGGGCGCGACGGCGAAAAGCGCCAGGGACAGGGCGACCATGAGGAACGAGTAGAGGGCGATCTGCTTGGTCGTCTCCGCTACGCCGCGCACCACGGGGAGCATCGGCACGCCCGCCGCGCCGTAGTCGCCGGCCAGGCGCAGTGAGAGCGCCCAGAAGTGCGGCGGCGTCCAGTAGAAGACGATGCCGACCAGGACGATCGCCGGAAGCGGGATCGTGCCGGTCACGGCGGCCCAGCCGATGAGCGGCGGCAGCGCCCCGGCCAGCCCGCCGATGACGATGTTCTGGGGTGTGCTGCGCTTCATGAGCAGCGTGTAGACGACGACGTAGAAGGCCATCGCCAGCAGGGTCAGGAAGGCGGCCAGGAGGTTGACCAGGAAGGCCAGCTCGGCGAAGGCGAGAACGCCGAGGGCAAGGCCGAAGACCAGCGCATCCTCGGGCTCGATGGCATGCGCCGGCAGGGGCCGCCGTCTCGTCCGCGCCATGATCAGGTCGATGTCCCGGTCGAGGACCTGGTTGATCGCGTTCGCTGCGCCGGCCGCCAGCGTCCCCCCGAGGAGCGTCCAGAAGACGAGCGCGAGGGGCGGGATGCCGCGTGCGGCGAGGACCATCGCGGGCACGGTGGTGATCAGCAACAGCTCGATGATGCGCGGCTTCGTGAGCGCCACGTAGGCGCGCAACTTCTGGGCGCGCGAGACCGGCGCGGCCCCATGGCCGGCCTCGGAGGCACCGCTCCCGGACGCGCCGGGCCCCATCCGCGGGACGGCGGCCACGATCCGTGCCTCGCAGTACGCGTAGGCCGCGGCCGCCACCAGCAGCGCCCAGATGGCGGCGCCGAGCGCGAGGTGCAGGGCCACCGACCACGCCGCCAGCGTGGTGAGGATCTGCGCCGCGCCGACCACGACCTGCACGGCGAAGAGCGCGGCGGCGGTGCCGGTCAGGGCGAGCAGGGTCGGTCGCGCGCCCAGCGGGCCCCACGCGCCGCTCCCCCAGCGCCGCCAGGCGATCCAGCCGGTGAGCAGCATGACGACGCCCACCACGGCGGCCACGATGCGATGCAGGAAGTGCGACATCTGGAGGGCGGCGATGGCCGGGTCGGCGGCGAATGCCGGCAGCAGCGCGCCGCCGGGGAAGAGGGGCCATGCGTCGCCGAAGACGAGGGCGGCCCGGGTCGCCGTGACCTGTGAGCCGAAGAGGAGCAACCCGTAGACGGCGAGCGCCGCGAAGGTGGCCAGCAGCGTGAAGCGTTGCGTCGCGCCCCGGGCAGGCAGCGTCGTCGGGTAGCGCACGCGGACCGCGATGTAGACGAGCGAGGCGAGCACCACCATGGCCATCGCCAGGTGCGCCGTGACCGACTCGCCCGAGTTGCCCGTCTCCACCGTGATCTTGCCGAGGTAGGCCTGGAAGCCGGTGAAGACGAGGGCCAGGACGGCCGGGACGACGACCGAGCGACGGCGGTAGCGCATCCCGGCGACGACGACCACGGCGAGGACGAGCAGACCGACGACCGCGGCCCAGGTTCGGTGGATCCACTCGATCCAGGCCTGCGGGTCGTCGAGCGGGGGCAGGACCCCGCCGTAGCAGAGCGGCCAGTCGGGACAGCCGAGGCCGGAGTTCGTGACCCTCACCACGGCGCCCCAGACGACCAGCAGGTAGGTGGCCGCGGCCGTGGTCAGGGTGAGCTTCTGGAAGCGGGTCATGGGCCGGGGGATTCTACCGCCGCGCAGGCGCGATGCACTCGCACCCGCTATCGTCCGGCTCCATGCGCACGCCTTCCGCCCTCGGCCTCCTCGCCGTCGCGATCGTCCTTGCCGCGTGCGGCGCGACCGCCCCTCCAGCCCCGACCCAGGGCCCCCCGGCGAGCGGCTACTCCGGCTGGCCGATCGGCCCCGACCCGAACGCCTCGATGGTGCCGCTCATCGTCAGCTCGGAGCTGGTGTCGGGTCCCAACCGCTTCCTGTTCTCGCTGACCGATGCGAAGAACGCGCTCATCGCCGCCCCCGACCTGGCCACGACGGTCCGTTTCTATGACCTCGCCGCGGATCCGGCCACGCCCGTGACGGAGACCGACGGCGTCTTCATCTGGACCGTGCCCGACGAGATCGGCCTCTACCACGCAGCGGTCACCTTCACCCGCGCGGGACCCTGGGGCGTCGAGGTCGTGGCCGCGAAGGCCGGCGGGCCCGACCTGGCCGCGCGAGTGGTCTTCGACGTTCGCGACACGGGCACGACGCCCGCGCTGGGATCGAAGGCGCCCTCTTCCGATACGCTCACCGCGGGCACGCCCGAGGAGATCGCGGCCATCTCCACCGACGACGATCCGGACCCGGACTTCTACCGCGTCTCGGTGGCGGATGCCCTGGCCGCCGGCCGGCCCTTCGTTCTCGTCTTCGCCACGCCGCTCTTCTGTTCGAGCCGCACCTGCGGCCCCACGCTCGATAACGTCAAGGGCATCGCCGCGCCCTACAAGGACCGCATCGACTTCATCCACGTGGAGCCATACAAGCTGGAGCAGGTGAGCGGCGGGCTCCAGCTTTACGTCGACGCCAGCGGCGGCTTCCAGGTCGTGCCCGCCGTCGCCGAGTGGGGCCTGCCCACCGAGCCGTGGGTCTTCGTCGTCGCCGCCGACGGCACCCTGGCCGCGAAGTTCGAGGGCGCCGTGGGCGCCGACGAGCTGCGCGAGGTGCTGAACGCGCTCGTCGACGGCTGAGCCGACGGCGCCGGCTCAGGTGGCCTTCGTCCCGCTGGAGCCCGGGGCCTCGACCGCGAGGCCGGCGGCGCAGCCGGGGCAGGTCGCGGCGCCCGCCTCGTACGTGGGGAGGTCGAGCGACCAGAGTGCCTCGACCGGGTAGCTGTGGCCGGTCACCGGCGACGTGACGTGCGTCGCGCCGCCGGAGCGGTCCACGATCACGGCGGCGAGAACCAGCTCGGCGCCTGCCGCCTCGATCGGCGGCAGCATCGCCAGCAGCGAGCCGCCGGTGGTGAGGATGTCGTCCACGAGGAGCACGCGCGAGCCGGGGTCGACCCGGAAGCCGCGCCGGAACTCGCGCCGGGCGGCCCCGGAGGCGTCCTTCACCTCCTCGGCGAAGATGCCGCGCAGACCGAGCTGGCGGGCCGTCTCGAAGGCGAGGATGACGCCGCCGGTGGTCGGGCCCACCACGAGATCGACCAGCGGGCGCCCGTCCGGACCACGCACCCGGTCGGCGAAGGCCGCACACAGCTCGCTCACCGCGCGGGGGAACTGGAGCACCTGGAACTTCTCCACGTAGCGGTCGCCGTGGCGGCCGCTCTTGAGCGCGAAGTGGCCGGCCCGGAGCGCCCCGGACTCCAGGAAGAGCGCCTCGACGCGCGCCGCGGACAAGCTCATGGCCGGTACTCCACGCCCTTGACGCTGGGCCGGTCCCTGCCCTTCGGCAGCGCCACGCCCACCAGCTCACGGAACGAGGCCAGCCCGTGCTCCGCACAGTACGCGGCGAGCTCATCGATGAGGCGCTCGGGCAGGAGCGGGTCGGCGAAGATGGCCGTCCCCACCTGCACCGCGCTCGCCCCGGCCATGAGGAAGTCGAGCACGTCGTCGAGGCCGCTCACGCCGCCGATGGCGACGACCGGCACGCGCACGGTCTGCGCCACCTCGTAGACGATGCGCAGCGCCACCGGCTTGATGGCCGGCCCGGAGAGCCCGCCGTACGTGTTGCCCAGCAGCGGACGGCGCCTGCGCCTGTCGATGGCCATGCCCGAGAGGGTGTTGATGGCGCTGATCGCGTCGGCCCCGGCATCCTCGATGGCCTTGGCGATGGCTCGAACGTCGGCCACGTTGGGTGAGAGCTTGACCATCAGCGGCAGGTCGGTGGCACGCCGCACGGCGGCGGTCACGGCGCTCGCGGCCTCGCGATCCACGGCGAACTGGAGGCCGCCCTTGCCGACATTGGGGCAGGAGATGTTCAGCTCGATGCCGGCCACGCCGGGCACGCCGTCGAGCCGGCGCACGACCGTGACGTAGTCCTCGATCGACTCGCCGGCCACGTTGACGATGACCGGCGTCTGCCAGGTGGCCCACAGGCCCGCGTACTTCTCGATGACCGCGTCGACGCCGGGGTTCTGCAGGCCGATGGAGTTGAGCATCCCCGCCGGCGTCTCGGTCACCCGCGGCGGCTCGTTGCCGAAGCGCGGCCGGAGGGTCGTGCCCTTGCAGCAGATCGCGCCCAGGCGCTGGACATCGGCCACCTCGCCGTACTCGACGCCGTAACCGAAGGTGCCCGAGGCGACCAGGATCGGGTTGCGCAGCGCGAGCGCCCCGGGCCGTGCCGGCGCCAGGTCGACGCTGAGGTCCACGTCGGCGACGCGAGACGGGACCGGGATGGCTGGAGCGTCGCTCCGGGCCGGTCCGCGCGGGCGCGCCTGCACTGGCCCGGCCAGCGCGGGTCTGCGACGCGGCGCAGCGTAGGGGTCGGCCGCCGTGGAGCGGTTCGTGACGACCCGCTTCTTCGGCTTCACGCCGGCTCTCCCCAGGCGATCTCCTCGGCCGCGAAGACGGGGCCTTCGCGGCAGACGCGCACGGGACCGTCCACGCCGTGGATGACGCAGCCCAGGCAGGCGCCGACGGCGCAGCCCATGTTCTGCTCCATCGAGACCTGCAGCCAGGCTCGGCGACGCGCCTGCGCCGAGCCGGAAGCCGCCGAACTGCGGGTCCGACCCCCCTTGCGCCCGAGGTGCGCCACGCCGAGCCGCTCGTCGCGGCCACGAGCCAGCCGGGCGAGGGTGGCGAGCATCGGCTCGGGACCGCAGGCGAAGGCCTGGTCGGCCCAGGCCTCGTAGTCCGCCACGAGGTCGGTCACGTAGCCGCGGTGCCCTAGGGAGCCGTCATCGGTGGCGACCACGTACTCGACCTCGTCGGGCAGCAGCGAGGTGGGGTAGACCTCGGCCGCGCTCGCTGCGCCGAAGAGGAGCGTCACGCGCCGGCCGGCCTCGAGCGCCTCGTCGGCCAGCGCTCGCACGCCGGCCATGCCCAGCCCGCCGGCGACGAGCAGGACATGGCGCGTTCGGGGGTTCACCTCGAACGGCCGCCCGAGCGGGCCGAGGATGTCCAGCCGCTCGCCCTGGCGGGCACGGGACATCCATTCGGTGCCCTTCCCGGTGACCCGGAAGTGGATGGTGACGGTGCCCGTGGCGCGATCCACGGTGTTGACGCTGAACGGACGCCGCAGCACGAGGCCCGAGTAGTCGGGCGTGCGCACGTGGATGAACTGACCGGCGCGGACGCTTCCCGCCAGCGAGGGTGCGTGGTAGGCCTGCAGCCACTGCGCGGGCAGGATCTCCCGGCTCGAGATGAGCTCGGCGTCGAGGAGGCGCATGCCGCGAGCCCGGTGTCGGGTCAGGCGGGGCTGTCCCCGTCCTGGTCGAGCTCGGGCGCCACGCCCGGGAAGGCCTCCGCGATCGACTCGGCGAGGTCGCCGAAGACGTCGGTCGGGTCGTAGAACTGGACCAGCTCCTCGGGATCGTCGAGCTGGCGCCAGTTGTCCGGGTCCTCTTCGGGGAGCACCTCGGCGTGGAAGTGGCCGTTGTCGCGGAACGTCAGTCGCTCATCATCGTCGTCGACGATGATGAGGTCGCCGAGCTGGCCGGCGAGGTCCGCCGCGGCGGCCTCGAACCGCTCGATGAGCCGCGACTCCGAGTCCTGGCTCCGCTCCTGGAACGACAGCGCGAGGTCGTAGAGGCGGGTGGCCGCCTCCTCCCTGGTGGTCGGGGGCCCGGCGCCCTCGCGTGCCGCGGCCCAATCGTCGGCCGCGCCGGCGTACGGGTCGCTGCGCTCCTCGGGCGCGATGCCGGCCGCCTCCATGAGCTCGTCCGTGCCCGTCGGCTCGGCCGGAAGGCCTGCCGCCTCGCGGGCGGCATCGGCGAAGGCGGCGTAGATCTCCGCCGCGTTGTAGAGCTCGACGAGCTCCGCGGCAGATTCGATGACCTCGGTCTCCGAGACCCATTCGCCCGTCGCCTCGTCCTGGTAGCGCGTGCGGCTGCGGAACGATCCGTCCGGGGCGACCGAGAGGTAGTCGGGGTCGTCGTCGATCAGGACGAGGCCACCGACCTCGGCGATCCGCCCGGCATTGGCCTTGAGGAAGCCGTCCAGCTGCCGCGCAGCGTCGACGAGGAAGCTGCTGCGTTCGATGGCGGCCTCGTTGGCGATCTCACCGAGGACCGGGTTGGAGCCGCTCATGACGTCCTCCTACGGGTGGTATTCAAGGTCGGAGCCCATCCGTTCCCGGAGGAACATCGAGTGGTGGCGTTCGAACAGCCACTCGCCGGCGCGATGACCGAGCGCGCGCGTGCCCTCATCCGCCTCGAGCTTGTCGATGGCGGCGTAGTCGGGCAGCTCGTAGAGCATGACGTTGTCGAAGTCCCACCCGTACGCGACGTTGTACCAACCGAGGAACGTGATGCCGAACTTCCTCTCGTAGTCACGGACCTGGCGCGGGAAGACCTCGCGCATGAAGAACTTGAAGAACGCGTCGCGGCCGCGGCGGATCGAGAAGAAGGTGGCCAGCACGGGCACGGTCGCGGGGCCTCCTCGGAAGGCTGGGGTGGGTGTCCCTATTGTCGCACGCTCGGCGGAGCGTCCGCCGGGGGCGGTTCGGCCGCTTCCGGGGTCGCGTCGGCGCCCGTGGCCGCGTTCACGATCTCGCCCACGGTCTTCGTCGTGCCGGAGCGCAGCGGACGGCGGCGCGAGCGGCGGTCGGCGGCCACCAGGCGCAGCAGGAAGATGACCGTCTGGCCGGTGAAGAGCGTCAGGATCAGCGTGGCCGCGAGCATGGCCGTGGTGAGCCAGGCGGGCCAGGCGTTGACGACGCCGAAGGGCGTCAGCACGAACAGGGTGAGCAGCAAGACCGCCTGGGTCCAGAAGCAGCCCAGCCCCGGTCCGCGCACCGGGTCGAGCGGCGCGCCCTTGTACTCGGGGCGCCGCGGTTCGGAGGGGGTCGGGGGCAGCTCGTCGGTCACGAGCCGGGATGGTACCGCCTGCGGCGCGTGAGGCATCTCGACGGCCGCGGATGGTACCCGCGGTCACGTCGGGAGCGGGCCGGAGCGCCCGTGACAAGCGCTGCCGGTGGCCGGAGAATCATGGCGCAAACCGCTCACGGAGGAAGTCGCGCATGCCTCCCTGCACCGGCGCCGTCCACCTGCGACGCGCCACCGAGGCCGACGCCGCAGCCATGGCGCGCATCCAGGTCTGCGCCTCCCGCGTCGCCTACCGTGGCCTGCTGCCGGACGAGCTGCTGGCGGCCATGACCGAAGCGGAGCGCGAGCGCGCCTGGCGCCGCGAGATCCTCCTCCTGCCCGAGGAGGTGCGACCGACGGTGGCGGAGGTCGAGGGACGGATCGTGGGCTTCATCGGTGCGCTGCCCAGCGCGGACTCCGACGCCCGGCGTGATTCGGAGCTGACGGTATCGGTGGATCCCGACTGCTGGGCGCACGGCGTGGGGCGCAAGCTCGTCGATCACCAGGTGCGCCTGCTGCGCCACCTCGGACGGGAGGAGGCGACGACCTGGGTGATGGCCGACGACCGGCCCGCCCGTGACTTCTCCGAGGCGCTCGGCTGGAAGCCGGACGGCTGCCGGCGAACGCGCACGATCGGCCACTGGTCGACCGAGGAGGTCCGCTACCGGCTGGCCCTGCGCTAGCCGGCGTCGAGCCCTGGGTCGAGGTACGCGAAGCGCCCGCCGGCAACCGTCAGAAGGACGCGACCTCCCAGCTCGCGGCCGAGCAGCGGGCTGTTCTTGCCCTTCGAAAGCAGGCCCTCTGCGCTGACCATCCAGCCTTCGCTCCGATCCACCAGCACGACGTCGGCCGGAGCCCCGATCTCGAACCCCGCTGGCCCTCCGGCGCCGGGCGCCGACCCGAGCACTCGCTCCGGCCCGACCGTCAGCGCACGCGTCGCGGTGGGCAGGTCCAGGACGCCGGCGTCCACGGCGGCGAGCAGCAGGCCGAGCCCGGTCTCGATGCCCGAGATGCCGTTCGCGGCCTCGCCGTATTCGACCGCCTTGGCCACCGCGGTGTGTGGCGCATGGTCCGTGGCGATCGCGTCCACCGTCCCGTCGCGGAGGCCGGCGGCGAGGGCTGCGGCGTCGGCCGGCGTGCGCAGCGGCGGGTTGACGCGCGTGGCGGTGTCGTAGGGCGCGGCCTCGACCGCGCTCCCGGCCCACGGTGCGGCGGCGGCGTCCCAGGCCCAGCGGCGGTCGCCGGCCACCCAGCCGTCGTGGAGCGCGAGGTGGTGCGGGGTCACGTCGCAGGTGACCGGCAGGCCGGTCGACTTCGCCCGGCGGATCAGGTCGAGCGAGCCGGCCGTGGAGAGGTGCGTGAGGTGAAGCCGCGGACGCGCCCCGGTCGGAGCCGCGCGGCAGACCTCGTCGAGGATCGCCAGGGCACGCGCCACGGCTGCCTCCTCGCCCGCCCTCGGCCAGCCGCGCAGGCCGAGGATCGTGGCCACGAGTCCCTCGTGCATCTCCGCACCGGCGGTCAGCAGCGGGTCCTGCGCATGCTCGACGACGACCCGATCGAGCGCGCCGGCGTAGGCAAGGGCGTTGCGGAAGAGGGCCGCATCGGCGACCGGGGAGCCGTCGTCGCTGAAGCCGGCGGCGCCCGCGTCGGCCAGCTCGCCCATGGCCGAGAGCCCCAAGCCCCCGCGACCGGCCGAGGTCGTGCCGTAGACGTCCACGCGGACCGGCGAACCGCTGGCAGCCGCCGCGGCGAGGACCTGCCGCAGGACGCCGGGGCCGTCCACCGGCGGGGTCGTGTTGGGCATCAGGCAGACGCGCGTGAAGCCGCCGTGCGCCGCCGCGGCGAGCCCGGTCGCGATCGTCTCCGCATCCTCGTCGCCCGGCTCCCGGAAGTGCGCGTGGAGGTCGGTCAGTCCGGGCAGCACGAGCAGTTCCGGCCGCGTGCCTGGCGCGACACGGCCGCCGGCCCAGCGCAGGTCGGCGATGCGGCCGTCCTCGACGAGGAGCGAGCCGACGCCCTCCCGACCCGTCCACGGGTCGACCAGCCAGGCGCGTTCGAGCTCCAGCCGCTGGCAGCGCTCGCCGGCGCGCGGATCGTCAAGCCCGCCGACCGCGCTACGCCTGGGCATCGGCGCTCTCGGCGGGGCGGCCCCCGGCCAGGAGGTAGAGGAGCGCCATGCGCACGGCGACGCCGTTGGCGACCTGCTCGGTGATGACCGACCGGCCGCTCGTGGCCACGTCGGGGGCGATCTCCACGCCCTCGTTCATGGGGCCGGGGTGGAGCACGAGCGCCTCCGGCCGTGCGGCGCGCAGGCGCTCGGCGGTGAGCTGGTAGCGCGCGGCGTACTCGCGCAGGGAGGGCAGCAGGCCGGCGGCCATGCGCTCCTGCTGGAGGCGCAGCGTCATGACCGCGTCGGCGTCGCGCAGGGCCGCGCGGAGGTCCGTCGTCACCGTCAGGCGCCGGTCGCCGGGGAGGGCACGGGCCAACGCCTCGAAGCCGCGCAGGAGCGTGGCCGGGCCGCACAGCCAGAGATCGGCCCCTGTCGCGGTCAGGGTCCAGAGGTTGGAGCGCGCCACCCGCGAGTGGAGGATGTCGCCGAGGATGACGATCTTGCGGCCGTGCAGGTCGGCGCCCGGCAGGCGCTCGCGCAGCGTGTACAGGTCGAGCAGGGCCTGGGTGGGATGGGCGTGCCAGCCATCGCCGGCGTTGACGACGTGTCCGCCGAAGATGGATGCGGCGAGGTACGGGGCACCGCTGCGGGCATGGCGTATGACGAGCACGTCCGCGCCGAGGGCCTCGATGGTGCGCACCGTGTCCACCAGCGACTCGCCCTTGGCCACCGAGCTGCTGGAGGCGGCGATGTTGACGATGTCCGCCGAGAGGTTCTTGGCCGCCACCTCGAAGGAAACGCGGGTGCGCGTGGAGGCCTCGTAGAAGATCGACGTGACCGAGACGCCGCGGAGCGTCGGCACTTTGGGGATGGGCCGGGCCAGGACGGTGGCCATGGCGTCCGTCGTGCGCATGACCGTCTCGAGCTCGTCGAGCCCGAGGTCGGCGACGTCGAGGAGGTGGCGATGGCGCCAGGCCGGAGGGGTGGGCGTGGTGACGGCGGGTTCAGCGATCACGCTCCAGCGCCCTCCCGCTCGAGCCGGTCGATGTCCACGCCGTCTTCGCCCCCGTCCGTCTCGGCGACATGGACCTTGATGGTCTCCTCACGCGAGGTGGGCACGTTCTTGCCGACGTGGTCGGCGCGGATGGGCAACTCGCGATGGCCGCGGTCCACGAGCACGGCGAGGCGGATGGCCACGGGCCGCCCGAAGTCCATCAGCGCATCCATCGCCGCGCGGACGGTGCGACCGGTGTACAGCACGTCGTCGACGATGACGACGGTCAGGTCGTTGAGGTCGAAGGGCAGATCCGTGCCCTTGACGACCGGCTGCACGGCGACGAGCGAGAGGTCGTCGCGGTAGAAGGTGATGTCCAGCGCACCGACCGGCGGACGCACACCCTCATGCTCGTCGATCGCGGCGGCGATCCGCCGTGCGAGGGGGACGCCGCGCCGCTGGATGCCCACGAGCGCGAGGCCGGCGGTGCCGCCGTGCTTCTCGACGATCTCGTGGCTGATGCGTACGAGCGCCCGACGCACCTCGTCGGCGGTCATGATCTGGCGCGCGGTCACGGGTCTCCTTCCCTCTCGCCGGGCTCTCCGGGCCGGTCCATGAAGGGTCCCGCAGAGGATACCAGTGCGCGACCGGGCGCGGGGCTCAGAAGGCCAGTAGCGCCTCCGCGGAGTCGAGCGTGCGCAGGCGCAGCGAGCCGTTGCCAAGCTCGCCCCAGCTGGCCACCCACAGCTCCCCGTCGCCGCCCGGCAGCGGGGTGACCCAGACGACGCGGTCCGCGCCCACGGCGAAGGAACGCTGGGCGGGCGTCGGCGCGACGAGCACCTCGCCCTCGGGGTTCGTGGCACTGGGCACGGAGCGGACGATCAGCGTGCCGCCCGCCTCCTCGCGGTCGACGCGTGTCCAGATGCCGTAGGCGGTCCCCGTCGTCGACCAGCGCACGACCCAGTCGCTCGTGCTGCCGCTGGCCGCCCGCGGCTGGTCCAGCGCGAGCGACGCGTCCGGCGACCCGGAGAGGGACGGCGAGCCACTGGGCGAGCCGGCCGGAGCAGGTCTTTCGTCGGCGCCGCCGGCATCGCCCGGTGTCGGCGCGGGCGCGACGGTCGCGGTGGGCTCGGGGCCGAGCGGTGGCGCGTCGCTCGCGACCGGATGGTCGCCGGGGCTCGTGACAGGCACGCCCGAGGGTGACGCGGACGCCACAGCGGCCGCCGCTGCGGCCGCGTCGTCCGCAGCCCACGGGTCGATGGCCGACCAGCCGGCGATGAAGAGGCGGCCGCCGGCTGGCATGACCGCCTCTTCCTGGGCTTCCAGCCGGCCCTGCCAGTAGACGACCCAGTGGCGGGTGGGGTCCACGGACGGGAGCCACGCGTCGGCCAGCTCGACGGCCCGCTCTTCGCCGCTGGTCGGGTCGATGACGACCGTGGTCGTGGTGAGGGCCGCGGCATCGGCGCTCGCATCGTCTGCGGCCGCGATGCGACTGACGACGATCCGGTCGCCGGCCCACGAGGCGAACGTGGAGCGATGGTCGGACGTGAGCGGCACCGCCTGTTCGTCGCCGGGCCGCCAGGTGTAGACGTCCGATCCGGCGCTGCCGTCGGCCGGCATGGCGCTCAGGGCGAGGATCGTCCCGTCAGGCGACCAGGCGGCCGGCGCGCCGGTGCCGCGCATGGCGCTGAGGATGGGGTGCGCCTCGGCCGTCGCCGGCTGGCCGGACGTGGGGGATGGGATGATCGACGGCGCGTCGGAACCGGTCCCGGGCGTCTCGTCGGGGCCGTCGGTGGGCATGACGGTGGGGGTCGCGGTCGGGTCGCCGCTGGGCTCGACCAGGGGCGCGGTGGCGGTGTGGGTCGGCTCGGTCGGCTCGGTCTGCGTGCTCGGCGGGGCGGAGCCGTCGGGCCCGATCGTTGGCGACGAGGTCGGTTCGGGCGAGGGCGCGACGGGCAACGCGACGATCGCGAAGATCTCCTCGCCGAGCGGGTCGCGGCCGGCGATGAAGAGGTGGCCGCCGCCGCCCAGGGCGAGCTCGCGGGCCGCCACGCCGCCTCCGAGCCGAACGACCGGCCGGCTGGAGGGCCCTGCGGCGCAGCTGATGCCCGGCGGCGGGCAGACCTGCGCCACGTCGGCCCGATACAGCGTGAGCTGTCCGTCGGCGATGTCGAGGAAGGCGAGCTGCTGGCGCGGGATGGCGAACGGCGTGGCCGAGGCGACCTCGGGAAGCGGTCCCTGGGCGAGCGGCCCGCCGACGAGGAGCAGCACGACCAGGACGCCCACGAGGGACCCGATGGCCACGCGGAGCTGGCGGTGGGCGCCCGGGCGGTCGAGCTCGAGCGTCGGCGCCGGGAAGGGCCGGCGGCCCTCGCGGGCGACCTCGTGGTCGATGGCCGCCCGCGTCCGCGCCCAGAGGTCGCGTGGCGGATCGATCGCCGACAGCGCCCGCAGCTGCTCGTGCAGGGCCGCGTAGTCCCGCTCGACCACGCGACAGGCCGGGCAGGCCGCCAGGTGCGCCTCCAGATCCGCCGCCTCCCGCGCCGGAAGCGGTGCATCGAGCCGCTCGGCGAGGAGCTCCCGCAGGCGGACGTGGCGGTCCGCGCTCACCGGTCGTCCTCCGCACGCTCGGGCCGGGCCGTCTTCGCCGCATCGCGCTCGGCGGAGCGGGCACGTTCCAGGGCCAGCGCCTGGCGCAGCGACTCGCGGGCGCGCGTGAGGAGCGCGCGTGCCGCGACGTGGGAGACACCCAGCGCGGCCGCCAGCTCGAGGCCGGTCAGGTCGTGCACCTCGGCGAGGAGCAGCGCGCCGCGCTGCCGCTCGGGGATGGCCGCCAGGGCCCGCTCCATCTCGGCCGAGAGCCGGCCGTGGAGAGCGATCTCCTCGGCCGAACGGGCCGAGCCGCGCGACTCGCCGGTCCAGGGCACGAAGCGCACGATCTTGCGCCGGCGCAGCTCGTCGAGGGCGGTGCGGTTGGCGATCTGGTAGAGCCAGGCGCGCGCACGGGACGGTTCCTCGAGCGAGTCGAAGGCGCGATAGGCCTTCACGAATGTCTCCTGCGCCAGGTCGGCGGCCAGCTCGTCGTCGCGCACCATGCGTGCCAGGTACGAGTAGATCTCGCCGCCGTGGAGCCGGAACAGCTCCTCGACGACGGCCCGCGCGGTCGCCCGGTCCCGGGTCATGTCTGCCTGCTCCCGCAGGGCGACGCTTCGTGCGAGCAACGGTCCTCCCGTCGGCGATGGTCGGCGGCCAGGATCGGGCTGCTCGACCGGAGGTCGCATGGATCGGGTGCGCGCTCCAACGGCCTGTGACGGGCGGGGGAGCGGCGCTGTGACGCCGCTGACACGGGCACGCTCTTCCTCAGCGCCGCGGCGCGTCCCAGCTGGCCGCCGGCTCGCGCAGGCCGGCTGCCTCCAGGAGCACCTCGACCGCCGCCTCCGGGCTGACCGGGTTGACCGGCAGCCCGGTGCCCAGCTCCAGGCCGGCGATCTCGCGCAAGCGCGGGTGGATCTCCCAGTGCCAGTGGTAGGTGTCATCCACGCGTTCCCGCAGTGGCGCCGTGTGCAGGACGAGGTTGTAGGGCGGACCCTCGAGCGCGTCGAGCAGCCGCAGCACCTTCTGCAACGTCTCGGCGGCGCTCGTCAGCTGGGCATCCGTGGCGCGTCCGAAATCGGCCTCGTGGTGGCGGGGCACGACCCAGATCTCGAACGGCGAGCGCGAGGCGTACGGTGCGAAGGCGACGCTCGCGGCATCCTCGAAGACGAGCCGCTCGCGGCCGGCCACCTCGTCCTTCACCAGGCGGCAGAAGGGACAGACGCCCTCGCGGATGAGGTAGCGCGCGGCGCCGCCCAGCTCCTCCCCGATGCGGTGCGGGATCTGCGGCAGGTCGTACGTGTCGAAGCAGAGGTGGTTAGTCAGCGCGCCGGCCTGCCGCCCGTGGTTCTGCACGACCTGGAAGTACTCGGTCTGGGCGGCCGCGCTGGCGGCCACGATGGCGTCCCGGGCCCCGCGCAGCATCTCCACGACGATGGCCGCGGACTCGTGGGCGAGGGGGCCGTGGTGCTCGGGCGGGGCGACGATCGTGCCCCAGGAACCGACATCGGCGACCAGCCCGAGGCCCGGCTGGCGCGCGTCGATCCCGGCCTCACGCGCCTCCTTCTCCGTGCCCGCGACGGTGAAGGCGTTGGTCTTGAGGAGCCGGTGACGGACGCCGCCCCCCGCTGGCTCGACGCAGTTGCCGCACGTCTCCCTGTCCCGGACCGGCTCGGCCGCGCGCGTGAACCGCGAGCGCTGGAAGTCGCGATCCACCACCACGGCCACCCACCAGCCGGTGATGGCGTCCCGTCGCAGCTCGAACATGCCGCCGGCCATCTGTTCAGGCCTCCGCGCCGACGAGGACGGGTGCGCTCGCGGCCTCGAGCGCACGGGCCAGCGCCGGGGCGAAGCGCTCGGCGGCGTCGCGCACGCTCGCGGTCGTCGGGGCCTCGATGGGCCAGCGGGCCTCGCGGGCGATCGAGGTGACCTCGGCCTCGGGCAAGCCGCAGGGGTCGATCAGCTCGAAGTCGGCCAGGCGCGTGGTGACATTGAGGGCGATGCCGTGGTAGGTCACGCCCCGCTCGATGCGGATGCCCAGCGCGCCGATCTTGCGCGGCGCCGGGCCCTCCGGGTCGACCCAGCAGCCGGGGGCGCCCTCGCGACGCCCGGCCCGGACTCCGTAGGTGGCGCACGTGTCGGCCATGGCCGCCTCCAGGGAGCGCACGAACGGCCGCAGGAGGATGCCCCGGTCGGCCAGGCGGACGATGGGGTAGGCCACGAGCTGGCCCGGTCCGTGGTACGTCACCTCCCCGCCGCGTTCCACGCGGATCAGCTCGATGCCGCGCGCGGCGAGCTCCTCGGGCGAGGCGCGGACGTGGGCCGGGTCGGACTGGCGGCCGAGCGTGAGCACCGGCGGGTGCTCGAGCAGCAGGAGCGTGTCCGGGACCTCGCCCGCGGCGCGCGCCGCGACGAGGGCGTGCTGGCGCTCCCAGGCCGCCCGGTAGTCGATCCGCCCCAGCCACTCGACCGCGAGGTCCACGCGGTCACGATACCAGCGTCCGGTTGGCGGGCGGTTCCCGGCCAGGCGCGTTGTGTGCCTAGTGAGCAACACCGCCGCCAGCGCCGCGGCCGCCGCCGGCCACGAGGCTGCCGGCACCGAGCCGCCAGGCGTGGAACCCCTGGCGCCTGAAGGCCATGGAGGCCAGCCCGAGGGGAAGCCCAGCTGCGTGGCCCCTGACCTTCGCGAATGCCCGCAGCGGTAGCCGGCGCGAACGGAGGCCGGTGCGGCCGGACGCGTGACGGTCGCGTACGCACCGTGACGTTGGTCAGGGGCCTGCTGGCCCGGACCACCCGTCCCGCCGGCTACGGCTTCCGCGAGTGGCGTATGTCATGGGCGGGCCGGCCGCCATGGCCAGTTGGGGTATCGGACGTCATGACCGAGTTCCAGCGGTTCCCCGCCAGCCGTCGCCCGAATACACTCCACGGATGCTGCGCTGCTCGTCCTGTGGCGAGGAGAACCCGGAGCGCTTCCGGCACTGCGGATACTGCGGCGCGGCCCTCTCGTCGGCGCCTCCCGCTCGCGAGACGCGCAAGACGGTGACGATCCTGTTCACGGATGTCAGCGACTCCACGACGCTCGGCGAGCGGCTCGACCCTGAGTCGCTGCGCGACGTGATGGGCCGCTACTTCGCCAGCATGCGCGAGGTCATCGAGCGCCACGGCGGCACCGTCGAGAAGTACATCGGCGACGCGATCATGGCCGTCTTCGGCGTGCCGATCCTCCACGAGGAGGACGCCCTTCGCGCCGTCCGCGCAGCGACCGAGATGCGCATGGCCCTCGAGCGTCTCAACGACGACCTCCGCAGCAGGCGCGGCGTGACGCTCGAGACGCGGACGGGCATCAACACCGGCTCCGTGGTCGTCGGTCCCGGCGGTCCGGGCGAGGCGATCGTGGTCGGAGATGCCGTCAACGTCGCGGCCCGTCTGCAGTCGTCCGCGGCGCCCGGCGGGATCCTGATCGGTGAAGCGACGCTCGAGCTGGTCCGAGACGCGGTCGAAGTCGGCCCGGCTGAGTCCCACGAGCTGAAGGGCAAGTCGGGCCCGGTCACCGCGTTTCGACTGCTTCACGTGGCCGCAGGCGCCGAGGGCCGCCTCCGCCGCCTCGACGCCCCGATGATCGGTCGAGAGCGCGAGCTCGTGGCACTCCGCCAGGCGTTCGAGCGTGCTGTCGAAACGCGTTCATGCCAACTCATCACGATCATCGGGGCGGCCGGGGTCGGGAAGAGCCGCCTCGTGGCCGAGTTCTTCGGTGTCGTCCGGGATCGGGCGCGGGTCGTCCGTGGACGGTGCCTGTCGTACGGCGAGGGCATCACGTACTGGCCCGCCGCGGAGATCATCCGCCAGGTCGCCGGCATCGCGGACGGCGACTCGGCCGACCAGGCGCGGGCAAGGATCGATGCCTTCGCGGCCGGACTGCCAGAGGCCGGGGCGATCGCGCGCGGGCTCGCCGGGATCGTCGGGCTCGATGCATCGGTAGCGCAGGATGAGATCACGTGGGCGTTCCGTCGGGCGCTCGAGCGCGTCGCCGACGAGCGGCCGCTCGTCGTCATGGTCGACGACATCCACTGGGCCGAGTCGGTCCTGCTGGATCTGCTTGCCACGGTGGCGGATCTGGCGAGTCAAACGCCCATGCTTCTCGTCTGCCCGGCGCGACCCGAGCTCCTCGACGCCCGAGCGGGCTGGGGCGGCGGCAAGGCCAACGCGACGACCGTCCTCCTCGAGCCGCTCGAGGCGGGCTCTGCGCTCGAGCTCATCGACGCGCTCGCGCCGGGTCGAGCCTTGGCTGAAGGGGTGCGCGTCCGGATCGCGGACGCGGCCGAAGGCAATCCGCTGTACGTCGAGGAGTTCCTGGGCATGCTCATCGACGATGGGCTGTTGGTCGCCGAGGCCGACGGCTGGACGGCCACAGGCGACCTCGATTCGATCGCGGTGCCGCCGACGATCCAGGCGATGCTCTCGGCGCGTCTCGACCGCTTGGCCTCGGATGAGCGCGCCGCGGCCGAGCGGGCGTCCGTGGTCGGCCGCGTCTTCGAGCAGTCCTCGCTCGTCGCGCTCTCGCCCCCCGCCGATCGGGCCGATGTTCCGCGGAGGCTCGAGGCGCTCGTCCGCAAGGAGCTCATCCGTCCCGACCGCTCGGGGTTGTCCCAGGGCGAGGCGTTCCGGTTCCGTCACCTCCTCATCCGAGACGCGGCATACGACCGGCTGCCGAAGGCGGAGCGCGCGGAGCTGCACGAGCGCTTCGCGGACTGGCTCGAAGTCGCCGCCGGCGACCGGCTGGGCGAGGTCGAGCCCATGGTGGGCTATCACCTCGAACAGGCGTTTCGCTACCGCCAGGAGCTCGGTCCGGTCGACGAGCGAGCGCGGGCGGTCGCCCGACGCGCCGCCGAACGGTTGATCGCCGCCGGTCGGCGAGCGTTCGAGCGGTCCGACACATCGGCCACGGCGAACCTGCTGGGCCGCAGCGCGGCGTTGCTGGAGCCGGCCGATCCCGTGCGCGTGGCGATCCTGCCGGACCTGGGTCGCGTTCTGAATGCGATCGGCCGCTTCGAGGACGCCCAGGCCTGCTTCACCGAGGCGCTCGAACGCTCGGAGGCAGCCCGAGACGAGCGGACGCTCGCGATCGCGCGGGTCCTCAGCAGCTTGCTGGATCTCGGCCCCGACGCGACGCCGGAGGACCGCCGCCGGATCGCTGACGAGTCGGCCGCGGTCTTCGAGCGCCTCGGGGACGATCGCGGGCTGGCGCTCTGCTGGAGGCTTCGCGGTTATGCCTCATGGGAGGAGGGGAAGGCGGCCGGGGATGCGGCCGCGGCCGCCCGTGCGCTGGGGCACGCCCGCCGCGCCGGCGACCGTCGCGAGGAGGCGATCATCGCCGGCGACCTCAGCGCGGACCTGGTCCAGGGCCCGACGCCGGTGGCCGAGGGGATCCGACGCTGCCAGGAGATCCTGGCCGAGGCTCCGGACGACCGGGGGATCGAGCTGGCCATGAGCCATGCCCTCGCCCACCTCCATGCCCGGCTTGGCCAGTTCGAGTCAGCGCGGCCGCTGGCCGCGCGATGCCGGGAGATCGCCGTCGAGGGTGGGGAGCGGGTCACGGCCGCCATGATGACCGAGGTGAGCTGGGACGTCGAGATGCTGGCGGGCGATCATGACGCCGCGGAGCGGGCCATCACGGAAGGCCGCGACGAGCTCGCGGCGATGGGTAGGCCGAGCGCGATGCACGAGAAGTTCCGCGCGCTCTCCCGACTCGCGCTGGGGCGCACCGTGGATCTCGAACGGTTGCTCGAGATCACGGCGCGGGAGTCCGATCCGGTCGCGCGGGCGAACACCGCGCGCGCCGTTGCGCTCGCCCGCGCCGCGGCGGGCGAGCTGGACCAGGCCGAGGCTCAGGCCCGATCGGCGGTCGAGATCCTGGCGGCGACCGACTTCATCACCTTCCATGCCGATGCCGAGCTGACGCACGGGGACGTGCTCGCCACAGCCGGCCGCCGGACGGAGGCTCAAGCCGCGTACCGCGCGGCGCTCGCCCTCTACGAGCAGAAGGGCAGCCTTGTCGGCGTCGGGGTGGCCCGGGAGCGCCTCGCCGGATCCGCCTGAGGGGACGGTCGGTCACGGCGCAGGCGTCGGGTCCGTTGGGGTCGGCGTGGGTTCCGGTGTCGGTGGCGGCGCCGTCGGCGTCGGGTCCGTTGGGGATGGCGTCGGCGTCGCCCCACCGGTCGGCGTCGCCGTCGGCTTCGGGGTCGGCTGCGGCGTGGGGTTCGGGCGGCAGCCGCCCACACCGCCCGTCGTGGCCTTGCCCGGCAGCGGCGCCGGGGCCTTCAGGTCGTCCGGGGGGAGCGTGCCGGGCTCCGTGAAGAGGCGCGCGGCCAGCGCCCCGATGGCCTCGAGGTCCGGGACCTGGATGGAGCCGCGGCCGTCGAAGCCGCTGCGCACCAGGGGGTGGGCGATGACCGCCCGATACGTCTGATCGCGACCGACCCGGCTGGCCCAGACGGCGAGATCCGGCACCATGCTGCGTGGGATGTCGGTCTTGACGGCCCGGCTGAGCGCCTCCAGCAGCCCGATCGGATCGTCGAGGAAACGACCCTTGACGACGGCGTCTCGGACGCCGGAGAGGATCTCCTGCTGGCGCGCCGCGCGCGTGAAGTCCGACTCGCCGGCCGGATGGCGAACGCGGGCGTAGGCCAGCGCGGCGCTGCCATCGAGGTGGTGCCGCCCCTTCGTGATGGAGAAGCCGCGCGTGTAGCCGTACTCGTCGTAGCTGGCGTCGCAGAAGCCGCGGGCCACGTTGACGTCGATGCCGCCGAGCTTGTCGATGACGTAGACGAAGCCGCCCAGCGAGACCTGGGCGTAGTAGTCGATCCTCACCTGGAGCAGCTCGCCGAGGGCCGCCATCAGCACGTCCTGGCCCTCGGCGCTGGAGCCGGGGAACTGTGCCGGGTTGCGGCGCGCGTACGAGACGAGCGAGTTGATCTTCTCGGCGAACGTGCCGCCGCCGGGCAGCGGCACGTCCACCGTGTCGCGCGGCACCGAGACGAGCGAGACGGTGCCCGCGACCGGGTCGAGCGAGGCCACCACCATCGTGTCGGTCAGGAAGGTCCGGCGGCCCACGCCCGCGTCCACGCCGATGACGAGGACCGTGATGCGCTCGGGGCCGGGGGTGGGCGACGGCGACGCGCCCGCCGGCGGCGTGAGGCCGGGGACGGCGGTGGCCCCGGGGCTGGGCGAGGGCGGGACCCAGGCGCCCGACGGCACGTCATCGCCGACGAAGACCGCGTCGGCCGTTTCCCGCACGGCGTTCGTCACCGCCAGCGCCCAGCCCTGCGGCGCCACGATGAAGGCGACGAGCAGCGCGATGGGGAGCAGGTCCCGCCGCCCCGGGCGAGGCAGGAGCGGATCGAGGACGCTGGAGGCCATCGCCGCCAGGCGCCAGGCGATGAGCGCGGCCTGGACGCCGAGCAGCGCCCATAGGACCTCGGGCTCGACGAACGAGGCCGCGAAGCGCACGGGGCCCAGGGCAGCGAGCGCGACCGCCGCGCCGACCACGAGGGCCACGACGGGCAGGCCGAAGAGGGCCGCCAGCCGCCGCCGTCCGGCCACGAGGTGGCCCAGGCCGGGGACCAGGGACGAGAGGACAGCCGCGATCCAGCGCCGGCGGGGTCTCAGGGGAGCGGGGATCGGGGCGGCAGCCTCGTCGGGCGTGTCGCCGCCGGGTGTGTCGATCACGGGCGCGAAGGGTAGCAGAGGGACCCGACCGGGGCCTCCGGCCCGTGGCGGAGAGATCTCCCCGTGCGCAACCCTAGCGCCGCCTGAGTCGCGGATCCAGCCAGTCGCGCAGGCCGTCGCCGAGCAGGTTGAAGGCCACCACCGTGAACGCCAGGGCGAGGCCCGGGAAGGTCGGGAACCACCAGGCGTCACGCAGGTAGCCGCGGGCGTCGGTCAGCATGGCCCCCCACTCGGGGGTCGGTGGCTGGGCGCCGAGGCCCAGGAAGCTCAGGGCGGACGTGGACAGGATGACGTAGCCCACGTCGAGCGATAACTGCACGATCACGAAGGGCAGCACGTTGGGGATGAGGTGCACGCGGACGATCCGGCTCGTGCGTGCCCCGGCGACGCGCGCGGCAAGGACGAACTCGCGCTCCCGCAGCGAGAGCACCTGGCCGCGCACGAGGCGCGCGTACCAGGGCCAGAAGACCGTGGCCAGGGCGAGGACCGTGGTGCTCAGGTCCGCCCCCAGCGTGGCCGCGATGGCCGCCGCGAGGATGAGCGCCGGGAAGGCCAGGAAGAGGTCGGTGACGCGCATGATCGCCTCGTCTACGAGGCCGCCCACGAGCCCGGCGACGGCGCCCAGGGTGGTCCCCACCACGACCGAGATGGAGAGCACGATCGTCGCCACCTGGAGCGAGATGCGGGCGCCGGTCAGGACCCGGCTGAGGAGGTCGCGCCCGTAGTCGTCCGTGCCGAAGAGGTGGATGGACGAGGGTGGCTTCAGCCGATCCAGCAGCGTGATCTGGTTGGGCGGGAACGGGGCCAGGAGCTCGCCGAACACGGCGGCCAGCACGACCAGGCCCACCAGCACGGCGGCCAGCAGGTTCAGCCGCGAAAGGCCGACGAAGCGTCGGGCGCCCGCGAGCCGCCGCCCGAGGCCGGCCCCGGGCCGTCGGAAGGAGCGAGCGAGGGGCTCGATCACGAGTAGCGGATCCTGGGGTCCAGGTAGAGGTAGGCGATGTCCACCACGAGGTTGATGGCCACGTAGATCACCGCGCCCACGACCGTGACGCCCATGATCGCGTTGTAGTCCGAGGCGCGGATGGCGTCGTAGGCGTAACGGCCGATGCCCGGCCAGGCGAAGATCGTCTCGACCAGGAAGACGCCGCCGGCCAGCAGGGCCGCCTCCAGCCCCAGCACGGTGACGGCCGGCAGGAGCGCATTGCGCAGCGCGTGGCGGACCACCACCCGCCGGCGCGCCAGGCCCTTGGCCTCGGCGGTCCGGATGTAGTCCTCACCGATCACCTCGAGCATGCTCGTGCGCACGATGCGCGCCATGAGCCCGACCTCGGCCATGGCCAGCGTGAAGACGGGCAGGACGAGGTGGCGCACGGAGGCCACGAACGTCTCGGGCTGGCCGGCCAGCAGGCTGTCGATGGTCATGAAGCCGGTCACCTGCGGCGGCGGCGCCATGCCCGTGTCCAGGCGCCCGCCGAAGGGCAACCAGCCCAGGCGCGAGTAGACCACGAGCTGGAGCAGCATGGCCAGCCAGAAGGCCGGCATCGAGAGGCTGGCCACGGCGATCAGCCGCGCCGCCGTGTCCGAGCGCGAACCGCGCCGCAGCGCCGCGAAGACGCCCAGCGCGATGCCCGCGCTCGAGCCCGCGAGCAATGCGAACAGCGATAACTCGGCGGTCGCCGGGAGGAACGCGCCGATGTCGGCGGCCACCGGGCGCCGCGTCACGAACGATGTGCCCAGGTCGCCGCGCAGCAGGTCTCCCATGTAGTGCCCGTACTGCACGACGAGCGACTGGTCCAGGCCGTAGAGGGCGCGCACGTTGGCGATCGCCGCGGCGTTGGCGTGCGCCCCGGCGATGAGCCGGGCGGGGTCACCCGGCGCGACTCGCGCCAGGAAGAAGGTGATGAGCGTGACGCCCCACAGGACGAAGACGACGAAGATCAGGCGGCGCGCGAGCAGCCGCCTCATCGGGCGGGCCCTTCGACGCTATTCCCGGGAGAGCGCGTAGTAGTCCCAGGTCAGGATGTAGAGCGGGTTGAACACCTGGCCCGCGATGTCGCTGCGGAAGTACGTCTCGTCGAGCTGCTGCCCGACGGGGATCCAGGCGGGGTCCTGGCGGACCAGGATGTCCTGGGCCTCCTTGAACATCGCCGCCAGCTTCGCCGCATCGGTCTCGGTGAAGCCGGCGTCGATGATCTCGTCGACCCGCGCGTTCTTGTAGTAGCCGCTGTTGTAGCAGGGGCAAGCGTCCGGCGCAGCGCCGCTGTGGAAGAGGATCCAGGAGAAGTTGGACGGGTCGTTGTAGTCCGGCCACCAGCCCCAGTAGTACATGCTCGCCCGTTCCTCCACCGGCCGGTCGGTGGTCAGGTCGGCGTTCATGGCGGAGAACTCCTTCTCCACGATCTTCAGCTTCAGGCCGACCTTGGCCAGCTGGTCCTGCATGATCAGCCCGGCCTCCTTGCCGAAGCCGGTGTAGTACTCGTACGTCAGCTCCGTGCCCGGCGCGACGCCGGCGGCGTCGAGCAGCTGCTGGGCCTTGGGGATGTCGGTCTGGTACATGAACACGTCTGGGTCCTGGGTCAGCAGCAGGTCGGGGAAGACGCCGTGGGCCCGCTCCAGGGTGCCCTTCTGGACGGTGTTCAGGAAGTCGTCGTAGGGGAAGAGATAGTTCATGGCCTGGCGCGCCTCGGGCTTCGCGAGCGGTCCGTAGGCGCCCAGGATGATGTAGGTCAGGTCGAGGTTCTTGAAGTCGCCCACGAAGAAGCGGGGGTCCGCCCGCACGGCCGCGGTGTCCTCTGGCGTGCCCGCGTAGGCGATGTCGACTTCACCCGACTCGAGCAGCTGCCGGCGCGTGGAGGCCTCCGGGATGGAGCGGATGATGACCTTCTTGAAGTGCGCCCCGTCCCAGCCGCGCCAGTAGTTCGGGTTCTGCACGAGGACGACCTGGTCGCCGGGGGCGAGCGTCTCCATGACGTACGGGCCCGTCCCCACGGCGTTGCCCAGCAGCCACTCGTGGCCCTGGTCCGCGTCCCCCGTGGAGTGCTCGCGGAAGACCCTGGGGCTGACGATGCCCGTGCCGTACTGCGCCGCCATGACCAGGTCGAAGTGGGGCGTCGGGGCCCCGATGTCGAAACGGACGGTCAGCGGATCGACGACGACGATCTGCGTTGCGGGATCGGTGATGAAGGCGCCGAGGATGAAGTTCGTGCCCAGTTCGAGGCCGATGGTGCGGACGTAGTTGTCCTTCACCGCCTGGGCGTCGAATGGCTCTCCGTCGCTGAAGGTGACGCCGGGATGGAGATGGAACGTCCAGCTGCTCTTGTCAGCGTTGGCCTCCCAGGTGTCGGCCAGCAACGGCTCGACCTCGCTGGCGCTGTCGCCCTTGAGGCGTATGAGCGATTCGTAGATGCCGCGCCAGATCAGCGCCTCGCTCAGGAGATAGGCACTGGCCGGATCGAAGTCGGCGTTGAAGGCGTCGACGGCGACGACGAGGGTGTCGGGATCGCGATCCAGCGGTGCGACGGCCGGGGTCGCCGTCGGACCCGGCGTTCCCCCGCCCGGCGTGGCGCTGCCGGCCGGCGACGGCTCGCCGGTCCCGCAGGCCGAGACGATGAAGAGTGCGCTCACCAGGAGCGCCGGCCAACGTCGCCGCATGCTTCGGCTCCCTCTCGCTCCGCCGATCGATGGTCCTCTCGACGCCCGCCGGGGACGCGTCCCGGTTCGGTCGGCTACGGCCCAGGGCGCGGGCTGGCGTCAAACAGTACAACGCCGCGGGGGCGTGGAGAAGCCTGCTCGCGAGCGAAACGAGCAGCAGCCGGGTCAGCGCCTCGGGAGCGCCTCCGAGGCCTCGCGCATCCGCTCGATCACGACCGCGCCATCACCGGCCGCCTCGAGCAGGTTGGGCTGAACGAGGTCGACCATGACCGTCGGGTGCAGGCGGACCTGGGCCGGTCGCGCGCCCACGAAGGTGATCTCCACGATGAGGCCCTCGACCGTCTCCTCGGAGCGCGTGAGGTCGAAGACGAGGTTGCCCAGCGAATAGAGGACCGGGCTCCCGTCGATCAGCTCCATCGCGCCAGCCCAGTGGCTGTGGCTGCCCAGGACGAGCGTGGCACCGGCCTCGACGAGCGCCCGGGCGTGGTCCCGCTGGGTCCGCGTCGGAGTCGCCGTGTACTCCACGCCCCAGTGAGGGAGGACCACGACGATGTCCGCGCCGGCATTCCGGGCAGCGGCGATGTCGCCCCGGTAACGGGCCGCAACGAGACCGGCCGTGCCGGCGCGCTGCGTCGCGGCGCGGCCCGAGGGCCGGACCGCGTCGTAGCCGAGGACCGCGACCCGCTGTCCGGCAACCTCGAACCAGGCGGGGGCATGGGCGGCTGCCCGGTCCCTGCCCGCGCCGACGTGGGCGATGCCCAGCTCGTCCAGGTGGCGGACCGTCTCGACGACGCCACTCGGGCCCGCGTTGCCGATGTGGTTGTTGCCGATCGTGACGGCGTCGATGCCGGCCTCCCTCAGGCCGCCGAGGAGCGCCGGATCGAAGGTGAAGACGAGCCCATGCGGGTGCCAGCGGAAGGCTTCGACGGCCGGCCCCTCGAGGTTGACCAGGGCCAGGTCGGCGTCCCGGAACAGGGCCCGCACGGCACCGGCGTGGCCCGTCCGCCGCACGACCGGCAGCCGGTAGCCGGCCGCGGTGCAGCAGCGCCGCCCCGTGATCTCCGCGAAGCCCCCGTCCCAGGGGTAGCCCGCGCCCTTGCCCTGCAGGACGCTGCGCCGGTAGATCGATCGGTCGAGCATCACGTCGCCGCCGGCGACCAGGGTCCACGTCGTGGCCGGGTCGAAGGACGGCGGGTCGGTGCCGGGCGCCGCCGGCACGAGCAGCGGCCAAGCGGCGACCTCGTGAATCCGCCCGTTTCCGAACAGGTCGACGCCGTCCATGGCGAGGGCACGCACGTCCGGCGTCACCTCGCCGGCCGGGAGCAGGCCCAGCGTCCGTGGATCGGCGTTCACGGCGGCGCGGATCGCGTCGGGGCTCGCGGCCGTCGCTCCCGGCAGCGTGCCGGCGACGAGCACCCGCACGTAGCTGCGACTCGTCCCGGCCATCGCCGCGTCCAGCTCGGTCCGCGCGATGGTGGACCTCGTGGACCAGAAGCCCACGACCGGCACGAGCGCGACGAGTTCGGGCGACGGGGCCGGGCTCGACGTCGCCGTGAGCGTGGAGCTCGGCGCGGGGGCGGTGGTGGCGCGTGGCGAGGGTTGGTGTGTCGGGGCCGGGGTCGGGGTCGCCGTCGTGCAGGCGATGGCGGCCGCAGCCAGCGCCGCTGCGCCGATCCATCGCCGAGCCATCCGGGATCCTCGCACGGGCCCAGCGTAGGGCCTCGAGCCGTGAGCCGAGTCCGCGGCAGACCGCGAACGCGAGGACCAGAGCGGGTTCCAGCTCATCCCACCACGCAGCGCCTGAGCGCGAGCCGGGGGTCGCCTTCCGCGGCGGCTGGCCGTGATGGGTCTGGGCCGGCCGGCACTGGCCGGATGCCGTCATCGGTGG
>Ga0209320_10000273_pt1 | contig 26807 bp, 35 predicted proteins | sample Rifsed13ft4_FD_184008 | JGI IMG/M metagenome (GOLD analysis project Ga0209320, IMG submission 184008) | Soil microbial communities from Rifle, Colorado, USA - sediment 13ft 4 (version 2) | ecosystem: Environmental > Terrestrial > Deep subsurface > Rock core/Sediment | place: Rifle, Colorado... | reverse complement strand
AGCTGTTGACGATCTTCATGAGACCGCCGCCAACCAAGGTCTTGTACTTGACCAGGGCTAGGTCTGGTTCGATGCCCGTAGTATCACAATTGTGAACTATCACGCCAGAGAGGTCGTCTGTCTTTGGAAAAGGATTGCTAGTGGTAACAATAGCAAAGTTGTGAACCTCGTCCACTTGCCCACAATAGACATCTTCCTTCCCAGCTAGGGTAACGGAGACGACCTTGTGATTATGAGTCCCGAGTGCTCGATTGCTGTGTCGTGTCACCCATCCCTTACGTACTCTCTCTGTGCGCTTCACAGGAGAGAGCTTGGCCCAACCAGCGGCAGTCCATTGTGCTTGCTCTTCAGGTGTATGGCAAGCAGCTGCCTTGCGGGCCCTTGCCCTTCGCTGCGCAGGCGACTGTGCTGCATGAGTCTTACGGGAGGACGCTTGGCGCTCCTCTAGGGATCGTGACAACTGCCGCCTTTGCATAATGGCATGCCGTTCCTCGGGACTCTTTCTCAACCAGTGAGCACGCTGATGCTCATTGGTGTTTGCGCAATAGGCAAGATTCTCGTAGAGATCGTCGAGTGTATCTTCATTTTCGTGATGAATCAATCCCCCGGATCTGCCATTATAGTCCGGAAAGAGACGGGCACCGGTGAGCTGGTACTGATTAGCCCAACAGTGGCCAAGCACCCGGTTTCCTCCAGCTGCCGGACCCATCCAAATAATACGCCGCGGCTTGCCAGTCTTGTGTCCGATTACTGAATCGAAGCGCATCAAACTATCTCCGGACGCCAGATTGTCTGCCCTACAATAGGTTCCGTCGTGCAGCATAAACTGATGCTCAGGTGTGCAACGCACAACTGATCCGTCATCCAGAGTTACGCTTACTACCACTACACCAGCACGAATCTTGCGTATGTTGCGCATCCTGCATACAACAGTTCTGCCCTTCCACGAGGCATAAACATCGACGTCAGCGCCAATCTGTGCTAAGTCTTTGAACGAGACGGCATTCCGACCATCCGCCACTGCCACCATCGTGTCTCCAGTAAAACAGTCCATCATGAAGCTGATCGTGCCGGTAGGGGCTATGCACGTCACAACGGAGTTGCGGTAGCCGTGTAGTCGCCCCAAGCGAAGAGCCTCGTTCCAGCTCTCCTTTGCAGCTGCAGCTACTGCCAACGAAGGAATACCACCAGAAGCTAGGCCACGGACGGCCTCGCAGTGCCTCTGGATAACGCGGTACATTGACTCCTTGTTTACTTCGAAACCGTCGAATGGGCTGATGCGAGAAGCGATGCTGGCAGAGGTGAGATAGGCCTGCCCGGTCATGATGGCTGACAGGAAGGAAGCCCAAGATCGACCCTCGTCGCTGTCGTAGGGAGCTCCCAAGGTCATGAGCAGGGCACCCAAGTTCGAGTAGCCTAGGCCCAGCTGCCGGAAGTCCTCCGCGTTCTTCGCGATCTTCTCCGTGGGGTAGGAGGAATTGGAGACTACAATCTCTTGTGCGAGGATCATGACAGCACAGGTATGACGATAGGCCTCGACGTCGAAGCTTCCCTCTTCTCGTAGGAACTTCAGCAGATTGATGGAGGCGAGGTTGCAGGCGGAGTTGTCGACACTTAGGAATTCGGCACACGGATTTGATGCATTTATGCGACCGCTGTCGGGAAAGGTGTGCCAGTCGTTGATGGTGGTGTCGTACTGCACGCCCGGGTCGGCGCATTCCCATGCAGCCTCGGCAATGTGGTGCATCAGCTCGCGGGCGCGGTAGGTTTTGGCAGCCTCACCGGTGAGCACGTAGCGGGTCTGCCAGTCCCCATTATTCTCCACAGCGCGCATGAAGTCATCGCTGACTCGAACGGAGTTGTTGGCATTCTGGTACTGGATGTTGATAGCAGCTTCTCCATCCAACGAGATGTCAAAGCCGGCCTCTCCCAAGGCCAGTGCCTTCTTCTCCTCTTGTACCTTGCAGCTGATAAACTCCTCGATGTCCGGATGGCTGATGTCCAGGACCACCATCTTGGCAGATCGACGTGTGCGTCCTCCTGACTTGATGGTACCGGCGATGGCATCGGCGCCGCGCATGAAGCTAACCGGACCGGATGCCTTGCCTCCACCAGTCACCGACTCCATGGACGATCGCAGTCTGGATAGGTTGGCACCAGAGCCACTCCCCCACTTGAAGATGTTCCCCTCGGTGCGATACCACTCTAAGATGGAGTCCATGTCATCCTCGACTCCGATGATGAAGCAGGCTGAGCATTGTGGCTTGGGTGAGACTCCTACGTTGAACCAGACTGGAGAGTTGAAGCAGGCCAGCTGGTTCACCAGTATGTGTGCTAGCTCAGACTCGAATGTCTCCTGTTCACTGGTATCGGCGAAGTACTTACCGTCCTCTCCCCACGCGGAGATAGCAGCTACCACGCGATCAATGAGCCTGGCCACGGAGCGCTCTCTTGGGGCACTACCGTCCATCGGTCCACGGAAGTACTTTGAGGCGACTACGTTGGTGGCATGTTGTGACCAAGATGTTGGGAAGTGGACATCTTTCTGCTCAAAGACAGCAGCGCCGTCTGTTCCCAGAATCACCGCATCGCGTGTTTCCCACTCCAGTGCATCGTAAGGATCCGCACCTGGCGTGGTAAAGAATCTGCGTACCAGTGGGATCCCTTCTGGTTGATCAGTGGAGACGTTATCTGTGCGGCGAAAAGTCATCGTTCTCTCCGTTGTTCTAGGGTAAACAAAAAGCCCTGCGAAGAACTCACAGGGCACCAAGAGTGGAGGACGTTGCGGGACGAAGAATGCAAGTCACCTCTCTCAAAGACCTCCGGGTAGTGTCACAACTCAACCGAGTAGCAGAGGAGAAGATACTCCCGCAGGCAGAGGGCTGTCAAGGGGTGAAATTGGTGCGGGTGGCGAGGCTCGAACTCGCAACTCCCTGCTTGGAGGGCAGGTACTCTACCGATTGAGTTACGCCCGCACTCGTCGACTGTTGACTGGGATCTGCTCAGTTGCTTAGGGAATCGCTCAAGGCAGGGTACAAAGCATGCATCGCCAACACGACACTCTTACGAAGATCCTCGTTCTCGATAGGCTCTGACTCGACCCATATCATAATTTGATCTGGATCCTCCTCGTTGACGTCTATGCCGCACCTTGTGACCTTGTGACCTTGTGCGAGGAGTGCGAGGATGTTGAGTTTGAGAACGCTCGGTGCGCGGCTTAGAAAGTGCCAGCCTACCTCGTAGCTCTTGTCTTGGTCGGTGAAGGGACTAAGTCTCATGCGTCCCTGCGAACGTTCCCGCTGCTCCGTTTCCTGCGCCATACGTTGTAAGTCTCCCCTCTTCGCGGTGTTGTCATTTTAGCATAATTGGTGGTTCCGCAGGGATTCGAACCCTGATCATTAGCTCGAGGGGCTACCGTGCTGCCATTACACCACGGAACCATTTGGTGGCGACAGAGGGATTCGAACCCTCGCCATCCTGCTTGAAGGGCAGGCGTCCTTCCGGTAGACGATGTCGCCTTTGGGGTGGCTGGCGGGACTCGTTCTAAGAAATTGGGGAGAGAAGCGAGGATCGAACTCGCGCCTTCTGGGCCACATCCAGATGGTCTGCCACTAACCTATTCCCTCCAAGATATCTTGCTGCTGCAAGTACTCTACCTAAGTCGTCCTTGAAGAGACCTAGGGCCCGGTTGCAGGGATTACAAAGAAATCCGCGCACTCGGTTATCGTTGTGGTCATGGTCTATGTATAATCTCTCTCCTGCTTGTGGAATGTACCTACAGATCGCACAACCCCCTCCTTGGCTTGCAAGAAGTTCGTCCTGCTGCTTTGGCGAAAGACCGAATTCCTGCTCCTTTCTGCATGCTATACAACTTGGTCGCGGGCGCCCGTCTTTTCTACCTCGGCGGTGAAACTCCGAGAGCTCTTTCTCTTCGCTACACCTTGTGCAGATTTTCTTCCCATTTTGTGGAGCTGTCTCGTGCTGCCTGTGTTTAACGCATTGGCACCCCTGTTTATGCTTCTCAAACAAGGGAGGGCCATGGAAGGCGCATTTGCCAGCACACCTCTGTCTGCTGTGTTGGCCCATGTACTAATAATAGCACGAAGGAAGTTCGTGCTGACCGCTACACTACAGTCACCATACTTGGGGCCCCCGGCAGGCTTTGAACCCGCACCTCGACGCTTACGAGGCGTCCGCTCTCCCAGTTAAGCTACGGAGGCTCTTCCTACAATATACATGTACATGTATATGTTAGTTGTCTGGAGCCCCAGCCAGGAGTCGGACCTGACCCTGACACTTACCAAGCGTCCGTGCTGCCGCTATCACCACAAGGGCTCATTGGAGCTGCCGGCGAGTGTCGATCTCACCCTCAGCGCTTACAAGGCGCCGGTACCGGCCGCGGTCGACAGCCTGTCTTGGTACCCCCGGTAGGATTCGAACCCACACCGTCGATGTTAGAAGCATCGCATGCTGTCCATTACACCACGGAGGCACTTAGCTGGAGCCCCGGGTGGGACTTGAACCCACGACCCTCGGCTTAGGACGCCGCTGCTCTGTCCTCTGAGCTACCGAGGCTCTTTCAACCATTTGTCCCAGCGAGCCAAAGCCTCGTCCGTCGGCCTTCCTACACGTACGCCTGGTAGCCACCCTAGCGTACCCTGAATCTGCCGGCTGGAGCAGACCCCCACATGTCAAGATGATCAGCCCCTGACACCTCCACCTCGGAAGGACTCGACCGCTCGCTACCCACCTCGCTGGGACAAATGGTTGGAGATCCCGGAGGGAGTCGAACCCCCGTGTACTGCTTTGCAGGCAGCCGCCTGAGCCTCTCGGCCACGGGATCTCTTCTGCATCATTGCTTCCTGCCGCAAACGCAGGGCCTCATCGTCGCTGACATCTTCGCCGAAGGAGATGAAGCCGTCAAGGGGTGGGATGCGCTCTGCTCCCTGACGTCCGCATCGCTTGCACTCTGGCCCCTTCAGACGTCCGGCGCAGTTATTACAGAACCAAGGCACTGTCATCACCTGCTCTTCTTGGTAGGGCCGGAGGGATTCGAACCCCCACCTGAAGCTTTAAAGGAGCCCCGCTCTGCCGTTGAGCTACGACCCTGCCTCTTTGCGAACAATGCTCCGACACGTACATGTACATGTACATATATATGTTATTGGTAGGGATGGGAGGAGTCGGACCTCCGCTTCCTGTATATCAGACAGGCGGGCTGCCGTTACACCACACCCCAATGGACCGCCTGGAGGGACTCGAACCCCCGACACCCAGGGCCGAAACCTGGTGCTCTGTCCGCTGAGCTACAGACGGTGGTAGGGCGGGTAGGTGCTGCCCCTACGACCTCGGCTTTATAAGAACCGTGCTCTACTGTTGAGCTACCGCCCGATGCATTGATTGCTTGGTAGGGGATGAGAGACTCGAACTCCCGACAACGCTGGGTGTAGACCAGCTGCTCTAGCCGCTGAGCTAATCCCCTATGGTGCGCTCGGCTGGACTCGAACCAGCGACCTCCGGCTCCGCGGGCCGGCGCTCTGCTCCAACTGAGCTACGGGCGCATTTGGTGGGTCCGGATGGATTCGAACCATCGACTTCCTGTTTAAGAGACAGGAGCTCTAACCACTGAGCTACGGGCCCACTTGCAAAGCTTGGTGGGGGAGGTGGGATTCGAACCCACGATCTCAGGCTTATGAGGCCAGCGGGGACGGCCGCTCCCCCACTCCCCTAAGTTGGTGCCGCGGGTAGGATTCGAACCTACAGAGCCGATTAAGACGCCGGGGTTACAGCCCGGTGCGACACGCCATCGTCGCCGCCACGGCATTGGTGCTGAGGGTTGGAATTGAACCAACGACCTCCTGCTCTTCAGGCAGGCGCTGCTACCGACTGAGCTACCTCAGCATAGTTGGTGCGACCGGGCGGACTTGAGCCGCCGACTCCTGCATGACACGCAGGCAGTTTGCCACTAGCCTACGGCCGCACTGATGATTGGCACGTCTGGGAGGACTCGAACCTCCGTCTGCGGTTTTGGAGACCACTATGCTAGCCGCTACACCACAGACGCGTTGGATCAGGAGCTACGATTCGAACGTAGAATCTTACGGTTCAGATCCGCACGTGTTACCAGTTACACTACTCCTGAATGTCAGACCATATCGTCAGGAAGTCTTCACCTGCTTGGCGCTTGACAACTAGGTAAGGAAGCATCTGCCTCACAATACTAGCAATGTTGCGTTGAGAATTGATCTCCCACAACCACTGCGGCTTGTAGTGCACGGGAACAACTCTCAGGCGCCGTCGAACAGTACCCGCGCCCGTCATTTGTCGGCACTTCTCGACGGCTCCCTGATGGGCGTTGGGGATGCTAAGCGCCCACGCTGTTCCGTATTTGCTACGGGGGCTTGGGTATGTTATAAGACTCCCCTCGCCGTCGAAGAAGCCTGCCAGCCAAGCAGCCTCAGCTTCCGTCATCTGCTGTGTAGTATCAGGCTTGAGCCAGTACCTTCCACCCACGTGTTACTGGTACTACACAGTTTGGTTCCCTGTCAAGAGACAGGAACCAGGGTTAAGCTTGTCTACAAGTGGTGGGCCTGGAAGGAGTCGAACCTTCATCTCCTCGCTCTTGAGACGAGAGCCTCTACCAATTGGGCTACAGGCCCACTTGGTGCGGTCAGCAGGACTCGAACCTGCAACAACAACGTTCTCGACGTTGCGCGTCTACCTAATTGCGCCATGACCGCAAGTTGGTCGGGGTCGCAGGAGTCGAACCTGCCACCGCCTGGTCCCAGGCCAGGAGTGCTACCGCCACACCCGACCCCGACCATTTTGTCCCTAGGCCCCCACCGACCTAAGAAGATGATCGCTGCTAAGACACCAAGCACGCTCAGCGACCTCCCACATTCATTTGCTGGATCCGGGGGGAGGGGTCGAACCTCCGCAGGCAGATCCAAATTCTGCCGTCCTACCGCTAGACGACCCCGGATAGTGGCGCCTCCGACGGGAGTTGAACCCGCCGCCTTCACCGTGACAGAGTGCTATGCATCCGCTACACCTCGGAGGCGTTGGTAGGGATGGAGGGACTCGAACCCTCAGGGTATCTGCTCCTAAGGCAGGCGCGTATACCAATTCCGCCACATCCCTATGGCTCCGAGGGCAGGAGTCGAACCTGCAACCTTGCGGTTAACGGCCGCCTACTCTACCAATTGAGCTACCCCGGAACGTTTGGCGGAGCCGGCATGGATTCGAACCCGCACTGCCTTTCGGCTTAGCCGCTTTCTAGACGGTTTGACACACCAATGTCGGCGGCTCCGCTTGGCGGAGGAAGGAGGATTCGAACCTCCGCAGGAGTTACCCTGTACGCCTTAGCAGGGCGCTGCCTTACCACTCGGCCACTCCTCCGCGGATTGTTGATCTTCGGCCTCTTCTATTGTTAAGGATCTTTGGTGGACTCGGTCGGGGTCGAACCGACGCCTTCCCGCTTGCAGGGCGGACGCTCTCCCATTAAGCTACAAGCCCACCTGAAACTACTGAGGGCCACCCTCTCGGATGGCCCCTGCTGTGTCTGAGCTGGTGTGCTCTGGTTACAACAGGGGCGGCTCCTTGGCGATCGTGACCAACCATGCCGAGCTACCGCGCCCAAAGGTGGGCCGGCTTATCGGCAGGAGCTGGTCTTGATACTGTTTGAGCATGGCCGAGGACATTATCGTCTCAGGGTTGCTTTGGTGTCAACCCCCAGCTGGATGTAGAATCCTGACCCAGAGGTCGTACCAAGTGAGCTTCATCTCTGTCTTGTCTGGATCTCTTCTTCTGTCATGCCCCAGTACCGTCCAAGTGCGTCGGAGAGGAACTGCACCAGCTTCAGCTGGGTGTGGACTAGGTTGCTGTGCAGAGTTGGCTGTCCCTCGATCTCATCGATGTATTTGGCCAGCTGTCGCATCTTGAGACGAGCAGCTCTTAAGCTGATCTCGTAGGAGTGCTTAGAGGACGGCACCTGCTCAAGCCTTAGACGGAGCTGAGCTATAGTCTGGAACACTTCCAGAATGGATGCTCGAGTTAGCTGCTCTCCACCTTCGATGAGAGTTACAGCAGCCCTCTCTATAGGGAGTAGGACTGCCCAGCGATCGCCGGCCTCTGTAAGTCCTCCACTCATAGTATTCTCCTCCTGAATCCCGCCAAGTTGATCCTGGCTGTGGTACTGCTATCTCTACACGGTCCCCGTCAACCTCTATAAAGATGCCGCAGCGCAGGCCCTCCAAGCGCAGACGGGCTCCAATGAGATCACATAGTGCTTGGAGAGCTTCTCGCATAGACAGGTTCTCGAGTACCACGGAGTCGGCGGGTGGTGGGGGAGGAGAGAACATGTCTTGGCAACTAGTTACCAACTGCCGGACGCCAATAGCCCACTGCAGCTCTCGGTCAGCCCTCTGGGCCATGCTGAGTCCCATCGGTTCTGCGAGCGGATTCATTGGACTTTCTCTATAGCGAAGCCGTCACGGCACTCGAACACCTGAGGAGCAAGGGGGTACTGTTTGGCTCCGCAGGCAGGGCATATGCCAGGGAATGTGCTGTCTCCCAACAGAGTTTGCATTGGTCCCATCTCTCCTTCGTGCCCCTCCCAGCCGCACTGCTTACAAGTGCGTCGGTTATAGCGCAAGTACACAGCTGCTCCTTCGGTCTGTAGCTCTGTAGGCAGGGCAGCACGGATGCCCACAAGAGCAGCCCGTAGCTCGGGCAGAACCTCGGTGATGCATTCCACACAACCGCCTAGCGCGACCGAACCCCTGAATGTCACAAAGCGGCGTGCCAGCTCCAATCCGGGTAAGTAGCGGGGACGGTTGTAGTTAGGCTGACCCTTCTGTCTACCCGACTTGTAGGCAACGTATCCGGCATCGCGACCGCAGAGTTTGCAGCGACTGATCCTCTCGTGTCGGTAGATAAGTTCACCTTTCTGTTCTGCCTCCCGAACGGCATCAGCTATCAGATCAGCAAGCTCGCCGTCCAAGCCTCTGTGCTGCTCACGTGCAGCTATCCTGGCCTTTGCAGCATCTACCTCGGTCTGAGTCTTCTCACGACACCGGCCGTCGAGAGCTACTAGTTCGTCATCTATCAGTTGTATGTACTGCTCTCCCATCCTAATCCAGCCACTTCTGGGCGCCCCGCAGCATATTTTGGAGGGCCACCAACTGTTTGGGCGTCACGTGGTCGTTCTGTTCTATCCACTCCCCGATGTTGACGGCTCGGGTCTTGATAGCCTCAGCGAACTCCATGGCGTCCGGGTTCACGTGGAAGTTGTCCTCGGTGATCTGATCTGCTGCTGCTTCTATCTCCTCTACCAAGCGAAGAGCCTTGGTTACGTTCACATCTCCATTCATCTTCTAGTGCTCCCCTCCTGCTTCTAGGCTGCCTTCAGCTCGGCCCAACTGCGGGCGATGTGGGACTCGAACACAATGGGTACCCTGAGTGTTGCCACAGTAGTGAACACCTTATCCATCACATAGCGCAGCTCCTCGCTGATACTGTTGTGGACCTCGTACACTACCTCATCGTGAACCTGCATGAGACACTTAACCAGTGGTCTCCAGCCGCGGAGCTCGATCTCGAAGTCCAAGTTGATCATGGCCATCTTGATTAGATCTGCGGCCATCCCTTGGATCGGGAAGTTGGTAGCGGCTCGCTCTTCGCCGCTGCGTATCTTGGCACTAGCATCGTTGATGTGGTGGAACCAGCGCTTACGGCCAAACAGCGTCTCCGCGTAGCCAGTCTGGCGTGCCTTGCGTATCGTCTCCTTCTGCCAGGGCCGTACCCGTGGGTAGGAGCTGTAGTAGAGATCTATCATCTCCTTGAGGCGCTGCTGCGTCATGTGAAAACGTGGGGCACCGGCGGGGGACAAGCCGTAGTTCACGCCGAAGTTGAGAGTCTTCCCGGCTCCCCTCTCGTCGTCCGAGATGCTCACTGGTGGCCGACCAAACATGCGCGATGCAGTACGGAGATGGAAGTCCTCGCCGGACAAGAAGTCGGCGATCATGTTCTCGTCCTCGGTCTCGTGTGCTGTGATACGCATCTCGATCTGACCGAAGTCTCCACCAACTAGGTCTACCTCATCCGACTCTGCAACGAATGCCTTGCGGATTGCAGCGCCGCGTTCGCCACGCTTGGGAATGTTCTGCTCGTTTACTCCTCCGGTGGGGCCGGCAGAGCAGGATAGACGTCCGGACTCAGCTCCGCATTGGTTCCATGACGAGTGAGTACGGTCGGTGATTGGGTGGATGTGGTCTTGTAGGTTTGTCACGTAGGTAGACTTCAGCTTGGACAGTGCCCGGTACTCCAAGATCTTGTCCACCGCCGGGTGCAGCTCCGAGATGGAGTCCAAGTGCTGCTTCTCGGTGCTGTAGGCTTTCTGGGTTCGCTTTCCTGGAGGCAATCCTAGCTCGTCGTACAACTTGTGCGACAGCTTCTCGGGGCTGTTGAGGTCGACCTCCCCTATCATCTGCTCGATCTCAGCCTCTAATGTCTCGATATCCCTATCGAGGTCCTTTCCAATGTCCCGGATACTCTTTAGGTTTATAGCAGTGCCGCTCTCCTCCATCTCAACAATGATAGGAAGGTAGCGAAGTTCGAGCTCCAAGGTATTCTCCACGCCCAGCTCGCGTACCAGTTGTTCTAGAAAGACAAACAGCCTCGCGGTCATGGCCGCATCCTCTGCCGCGTAGTCCTTGGCCTTCCAGATTGGGACGAGGGTGAAGGGGATCTGTCGCGCCTTCTGACTGCCGATGAGTTCTTCGATCGACGTCATGGCAATACCGAGAAGGCGTAGAACCAGCTGCTTCAGCCCGAGAGTACCTCGCTCTGTTCCTTTACCCAGTCCGCAGACAAAGGCAGAGAGCTGCGTATCACCGTGAACCTTGAACAGGCGCCACGATACTCCCAGGAGCTTGGCCAGCACCCTCAAGTCGAAGCTGGCATTGTGAAACACCAACGGCTTCTCTAGAAGCAAAGGAGCGAGGGTACGGGCCACAAGGTCTATGGGTAGCTGTCTCTCGTCTGTCTCATGTCCTACGGGCACGTAGTAGGCTCTGACGCCATCTCGTGAAAGGGAGAGGCCGGCGATGTCTAGGGTGAAGGGATCGAGGGAGCTGGTCTCGGTGTCGACAGCCAGCCAAGGTGCAGAGCTGAGATCCTTGACCATTGCCTGCAGAGCTTCCTCGTCCTGCACGCAGATGTACTTGGTGGTGCTTGCCTCCTCGCGTAGTCGATCGATCTCTTCCTTATACTTAAGGAAGAAGGGGGGCAGGTATTCGAAGGGGACTGAGGTGTCGACCGCTAGGCGATCCCCATCTACCGCGGCTCGTTGCCAAGCATCCCCGAGGAGTGGGCGGAGATACTTGGGCTTGATCTTGCCCAGATCATTGATGGCAGCTTCCAGCGTGCTGTACTTACGCAGGATCTTCGCCGCGAGATCTCGGTCGATACCCTCCTGTACCATTGCCCGGCACTCGTCTTCTGCCTGTCCGAAGATGCCGGCGTCGGCCGCGGACCACTCCCTAGCCCAGCCCAAGCCGCCTGTGGGTTGGTAGATGGTCCAGCCTACCTCTTCGGGTGGAGGATCACCCAAGCACGTGACGATGCTCTGACCGGGTCGATGTCCGGGCCCAGCTAAGATCATCTCGTCCGCGGGGTGATCGATGAGGAAGCGCAGGGCACACTCAAGTCCTAGGACGCGTGCCTCTTCGGGGTCGTCAGTTAGACTAGAGGCAGCTTTAAGGACTGCGGGAAGATAGACGACAGTGGACTTCATTCATTCTCTACATTGTGCAAAGCAGGCCTCTGGTCGCGCTTGATAACCAAGAGCACTGTCCCGTTCTGATATTCGGTGCTGCGGGCTAGGTAGCACGAGCCAACGGTGGTGAGAACCCAGTCGTTGGCTACCTCCCTTGACTCCTCTTTACCTGTTTCCAAGTCCAGCACTGTCACGCGAACAGCCATTGTCTCTCCTTGGGATTAGACCCCTGAGCTGTGACACTCCCTCAGGTGTTCATTCAGGTAGCCGTACTTGATCTCTTCCCTGCAGCCAGGGCAGGTATTATGGCACCGGATCCTGAACTGGACAAGGCTGCTATCTCCGTGCGGTCCGGGGCAGACATGAGGACACACCCTTACTTCTTCTTCGGATTTGGGTTGAAGGCGCAGTCTGGATGCCAGCTGTTCTCTCCCTTGGCCATGTCGATCAGCCAGTACTTGCCCGCTCGGTCCTGCGCAAAGTCTACACTCCAGAAGTCGTGATCGCTACAGCTTAGTGCTGCTGAGATCGCATCCGGCGCCAAGCGAGGCATGGACATCCGCAGGCGTCGTAGATCCTGCTTCCAGTTGATTGGAGCATCGCTGCGAAACAGGATAGCGCCCTGTGGCCAGTAGAAGTGTCTACAAAGGACGGAGCATCCCTTGACGAAGTAGCGCCACTCTCGAGCGATAGGGTGGCCACCGAAGGCGGTGAAGGGAGCATTGAGATCGATGAACTCCCGAAGCATGAAGGCCTGAGGCTGCTCTGGGCTCATCCACAGCTTCATCTCGTTGTCCTCTACGGTATTCCATACAACTCGCAGGATGTCGTCCTCGCTGCGTAGCAGATATCCTTCCGGCCCGCGGTGCTTGGCGCTGGCCTGATCCGTGCGCAGGAACACCGGGTAGCCTATCTCCTCTGCAACTGCTTTGATCTCAGCCAACGTGGCTTTGATGACAGCCCGGTAGGACTCGTCATCCGATTCCGCAGCCTCTAGCCACCGAGCGTGATCATAAGCAACGAATCTTGTCTTTGGTATTGCTAGGTGCTCGATCCGAGGGAGCCAGTACAGAGCACTATTTGTGTCCATCACCTCGTCCTCTCAACAGTGCGAGCATTCCTCGTAATTCTCTTCTCCTTCGATGACTTGTCCCTCACAGCTGGTACTCCACCTCGCTTATCACAATTTTCTTATCACCTCTCCTAACAACCTGAAGTCTGCCTTGATCTGGTCACGCAGCGCTGGCTGGTGTAGTGCGGCCGCGGGGTGGTAGCTGCCGAAGACTAGGATGCCATCTGTTCTCGTTAGACAGCCGTGGACCTGCTTCATAGGCAATCCGTGGAAGTAGGTCTCTGCGGCGAACCTGCCCAGCGTCACTATCAGCTTGGGATTGAGTATGTCGATCTGAGCTTGGGTCCAAGTGGAGCAGGCTGCTATCTCGGCGAGCATCGGATCGCGGTTGTTGGGAGGTTGGCATCTTACGGTATTCGTAACAAACAGTCGGCGCCTGTCTACGCCCAAGGAGGATATTAGCTCACCTAGAAAAGAACCTGCTGGGCCGCAGAACGGCAGCCCGGTCTGATCCTCCTTCTGTCCTGGACCCTCTCCTAAGAGGAGGATGTCTGCAGACGCTGGTCCCACGCCGGGCACAGCCCGGTGCCGACTCTTATGTAGGGGGCAGCTGTGACAGTGACGTATCTCGTTAGCGATGAGCTCAAGAGCTGAGGCCATTCTCTCCCCTACTATATGTATATGTATATGTATATGTATATGTATATGTATATGTATATGTATATGTATAGTGGTAGGCTACTCAGACTCGATTGGTGTCGGGATGAAGGGCACCCCTTGGACTATGCTTCCCAGCAGCTTTCGCCTTGCGTCCTGACGATTATAGAGCTGGAGATCCACAAAGGCAGCCTTCGCGGGATCTATGTTCTCAAGAATGATCCCCTCCGGATCGTCGCGGCAGTCCCATATGCCCACGAGGCTGGCACTGCTATCTTCCTCTAGTTGAACCTCCAGAGCCAAACCAAGGGGGTGGAGAAAACGACGGTTCAGCTCCTGCAAGTATCCTTGGCGCTGAAACTCAGCAACATCCATATACTTCTGACCAGACATCAACACTCCTTCTTCAAGACTCGAAGCTACGGAACAGTGGCGTGACCCAGCTCGGGCAAGGACCTCGGGCAAAGATTACCACTCCGATCGCCTCCCGGCCAGCCCTCTGCTCCTCCATGCTGGCACCGGTGGTAAGGACGTCGTCCACGATGAGTAAATTGTGTGGTAGCCTAGAGGAGAGATAGCCCTGCAAGACCTTACCTAGCCGTTCTCCTCCCGTAGCCACCCACTCACAGCGATCGAAGTGGAACTGTTGGGCGATCAGCAAGGCTAGAGTCTCGATGTCGGAGTCGGCAAGAGCATCGCAGTCGATCTTCCAGTAGCTGAGACCGCCGGAGTGTAGAACGAAGTCACCAGCTACAAACAGACGGCGCCGTGTTTTCTGGCAGCCACCAGTGTGGAGGAGACACTCTCCGTTACTACCTGTTCTAGTTGGTCCGCATCCTTCGCAGAGAACATCGTGATCACAGCCGCCGGCTAGCTCCTTACCACAGACGGCGCATTCCCCCCGGAAATCGGACCAGCCCTCCGGGGCACCTAGGTCCTTGCTGCACTGGAGACAAAAGTCGGCCACGTTAGAGATGCCTCCATTCCAACTGCAATCGAATAGCCCATTTGGGTTCAAACCAGTGGCCTTGGATCAGCCATAACCTAGTTGCTGGCATCATCACTTCTCCTCCAGCCGCTCCAGCATCATGGCTTCGGTGAGGGCGAGGGCCTTACAAGCGTCCTGACACCAACAACGGTCATCGGGATTAACATGACCATCATGCTCTGTCTCTACCAGTAGTGCCGCACGTAGCGCCTCATCCTTCTCCTCTACCAGCGCCCGCAAAGCAGCGATGGTGCGGGCAAGTTGTCTGTCATCGACGGCCTTCTCATAGGGTGTTCGGCCATACTCAATTCGGTCTCCTGTCTCGTCAGGCACTGTATCGCTCCTTCATCTCGGCGAGAAGTCGCCCGATCTCACCTATAGGCCGCACTTTCTCCAGCGCCTCCACCAGCCGCCGGATGTCCTCGCGCTGCTGGTCGCGCTCTGCGATTGCTTGGACAGTCCGCGTCTGGCTTTCTAGCAGCAGGTCAGTGAGTTTGTTGTCGTCCCAAGTTGTCGGCCCTTCGCAGCCAGACAACGCCCTGCCAGCGAACCAGAGCATCACGGAGGCGCTAATTCCTGACTGAGTGGCCAACTCATCCATGCACCAGAGGCAGAGAAGAGTTGCACCGCCTGCTGCTTCACTTAGTTCGGCCCAAATCTCATTCGTAACACCCGCGTCAAGACCATCCCGCCGTCCGCAGCGTTGACAGGCATAGGAGTCGATAGGAAGCAGCACCCTCTCCCGTTCCTCTGTGAGCCGTGCGACCTCAGCCTCTAGTGCCCTCGCCTTATATATCGCCTCCCAGCACATCGTTTTACGCTCGTCAGCAACGACACAAACCGCTTCCCAGTCTGTCTTGAGCTGTGCGACCTCAAGCCGAGTGTTGGCAAGGGTGGTGAGGAGCCGGACGTTCTCACAGGGCCAGAGTTGGTCGGAGTCAGAGTAGCAGCGATACTCCCCACTTGCTAGCCAGTTTGGTTCGTGCCCATGCAGATACTCTTTTCGCTCTTCCTCTGTCAGCGCCGCCAGTTGTTCTGCGTTCATCGGATCAACCAGACCAAAGACCAAAGAACCACACTAAGCCCCGACATCACGAAGACCCCGGCGCTGAAACCACGCCAATATTCTTTGCTCATCGCGGGCATCCTTTCTGCCAGCGCACCCCGTAGTCGTACAGCTCGTAGTCGCCGGTCGCCTCGAAGAAGTGCCAGAGCTGACGCACGACAACACCGCCGTAAGGCCCTGGCGAGGCTTTGCCAGTCCGGTCGTAGGCCACGCAGTCGCCCCGGTCGTACCTAGGCAGGGCCGCCTTAGCCACGGCTAGGCCCTTCTCGTACAGCCTCTTCGCCGTCAGGTTGCCGGTCTGCTCGTAGTACCACTGCAACCCCTCCACGGCGAACAGGTGGCCGTTGAGGATGCGTGTAGACGGCCCGCCGGGCCGGGCGTACTCCTCGTACCAACCCGAAGGCCAGGCTACGCCACCCTCGCTGACCGGAAGCGTGAACGCCTTGAGGGCGTCAGCGGCTAGGGTGCGGAACCTTTCGTTGCCCGTCCAGCCGTAGGCTTCCGTAAGGACGACAAGGGCGTTTCCCTGAGAGATAGCCGAAATCCACGGCACCGTCATGTTATAGGGTGGGTAGGGGAAGGTGTACTCCCAGACAGCGGCGTCGCCGTGATACTTGACGTTCGCCTCCAGCCACCGGACCTGCCGCATGAACGAGAGAAAATCCTTCTTGGCGTAGTCCGCGATGGCCCGGCCTGTGATCTGGGTCGGGTTGTACTCCTTGCCCCACTCGTACTGAGTCTGCTGAACGCCTCGAGCATCCACAATCGAGAAGGCAGTCGGGGCGTAGCGCGGGATGTGATAGGCCGGTGGTGGGAGAGGGTGCCAGGCAGGGCCGGAGCCCAGGAATAGTAGACTGGTCAGTGCCAGTAGAGCCAGTTTCATCATTTCACTCCCAGCCTAAACCAAATGATTCTGGCGAATAGCACTCGGTACCTTATCGACAAAGGCCCCAAAGAGTCCGCCCATGCGTCTGTCTCCGTGTTCATTTATCCTCCAGTCGCTTCAACATACCCCTTCTTTTACCTCTAGTGACAAGCCTGACTTCCAGAATCAGCGAACGTCTGACCAGCCACAGGTACGAACTCCCAGTCGTAACTGCTCTGGTGAAGAGTTAGCTTGATCACCCCGTACGCAGTCGCATTCCGGATCTCGCTGTTTACTAAGGGTGTCCCAAACCCATAGTGGCTTCTTCCTCCCATGCCAACGACGAACTGCCGAATGCCCCTAGCTGTGTCCAGCTGGCCGATCGCATTCTGTGGTGCGAACCGCTCGTAGTTGTGCTCGTGCCCCGTTAGGATCAGGTCCGCATCCGCATCGTAGAGCGCCTGATAGAGAGCCTGCGTGGCTGTGCTGCTGCCATGGGTGTCTCCGCTGCTGTAACGAGGATGGTGCCAGTAGGCGGCCGTACAGGGCGTCTGGTTGGCTGCTAGGTCTGCTTTGAGCCACTGCTCCTGCGCTGAGCCGATGTCACAGCCACCGATCGCTCCGCAGTTACTGTTCAGAGAGATGATGTGCCAAGCACCCAAGTCGTAGCTGTAGTAGCCCTTTCCGGGCTCACCAGCCGCGGCCCCGAAGTAGTTGAAGTAGCCGGAAGCCCCAGAAGTGTTGTAGTCATGGTTGCCGGCCGATGGCTTCGTCCGGGCCTTGTGCCTTCCCCAAGTAGGATTGTAGCAATCAGAGAACTGGGCAGCCGTACCTGAATCATAGGCGTTATCGCCCGCTGTGAACACTGTGCCGGCGATGCCATCCAGCAGGTTGGCAGTGGCCTCGTCACCCGAGCTACCACACGAGGCGATGTCTCCGGCACCAACTAGTACCGGATCCCCCAAAGGGGTTGGCGTTGGCGTGGTGGTGGGAATGGGGGAGGGCACACAACTCATCTCAAAGAAGGGCTTGAAGGGAACGAGATCAGCGATGTTTACTGCTCCGTTCATGTTGAGATCGTAGCGAGCGCTGTAGGCAGGATCTGAGGGATCCACAGCGCCAAAAGCTGTCTTGAAGGGAACGAGATCAGCGATGTTTACAGTTTGGTTGTCATCGAAATCGGGAGGCCAAGGATCAGGGTTCTCGTCGTTAAGATCAGTCGTAAGAGAGCAGGCTTGGTTGGGGTCGGTTCCTAAGAAGATCTCCACGGCATCATCGTATCCATCACCATCGCTGTCTGGATTACACGGACCCAGCTGTTGGCAGAGGATATCTATGTAAGCGTTGCCGTACTCTGCGGCCGGTTCGATCTGCGAGCCCTCTCCCCACTCGGACCATGTACTAATCAGTTGCCAAGCAGCCCCAGAGGCAATCATCCTCTGCACGTCGGCCTCGAATCGGGCCAAGTCCCTACCCAAGCGTGGTGCCTCACCGTACTTCCAGAACCCGGGGGATACCGTGGCGCTGTAGGGCAGTTGCTCGTCATAAGCAACAGCAGGCCCGTACTGGTGCCAAGAGTCCGGTTGGTTGGGGTCTGTTCGGTAGCCGGGGTAGACCTTGAGCACAACGTAGACGTTGGGGAACTGAGTCTTTGCCTCCGCCCAGCGCGTAGCCATCCCGGCACCATCTGCCCCATCAGCAAAGACGAAGACAACGGGCCTGCTGTCTACTTGCAGATAGCCAGACTTGTTGAACAGGTTGCCGGCGAGATAGTTGAGATCCGCGGCAATGGTGTCTGCTGTCGGGTCGCTATATCCCTCTGCCTCGTAGTAGACGGCCCAGTATGGACTGGCTGCTCCGCTACGGTCGACGATGTGTTGGAGTGCGATATCTGTCGGAGTAGCCTGTCCCCACCACGACGCAATAAGAGCGTCTAGGTGCGCCTGTCGTGCCAAGGCTAACTGCTGATCGATGATCCCATCATCGGCCGAGTCGTAGTAGCCCAAGGAGGGAGTGAAGTTTGTGTAGGGGAAGACCCCACCCTGCGTCCAGCTACCAGGGAACCATGGATAGAAGAACGCAGCTCTGATCGGTGGAGTAGGTGCCGCTGTTCCCGAGTCGCCCCGGGACCACAACACAAAGGTGGAAAGGAAGAGTAACATCGCTAGGACTACGAAGCCAATGGGGCTCAAGGTCCTCATGCTTCACCCCCAAATTCAACCGAATCGACTAGTACGCATGCCAACTTAGGTGGGCATGTGGTCTGCTTGAATCCTACACTAGGCTACGTCCTTTCCTTTACTTCACAAGACCTTAGGCGGATTACCCAGGGGTTTGCCTACGGCTCAGTCTTGGCACCTAGAATAGTGGATGGGTCGATGATGAGGCCCTGGCCAGCTGGCAGCAGCATGATCTGGACGTTGTCAGCCAGCTTCTGAAGCGCTTGGAACTGGATGAGCATCGGTGTCAGGGAGCCTGAGATCAAGGCGTTAGCCTTCGCCTGGCCTTCCGCCTCGATGCGCAGCTTCTCAGAATTGCCACGAGCCTCTGCTATCTTCTGTTCGGCTTCGGCCTCGCGAGCCTTGATCAGCTCCTGCTGTTTGAGCGCCTCCTGAGTAGCCTTCTGCTTCTGGAGGATGGCATCCTCGAAGTCCTTCTCGAAGACCATGTTTTCGATAAGCAGGGCATCCACGTCGATGGAGAAGCGCGACAGTTCCTTCTCCAGAGCGATTTCAACATTGGCCCGGATTACCTCACGGTTAGGTGCGATGTCAACGGCAGGGTAATTGACTGTCTCGTCCTTGAAGACCTGCGCCACTTGGCCTGGTATGAGCTTGTTAACGTAGCTCTCACCGACGTCGCGGTAGAGACCCTGCACGTCGCTGGGGGAGACCTTGATCCGCAGGACAGCATCGATGAAGACGTTCTGCGTCTCTTGGCTGAAGGAATCAAGACCCTCGCCAACACGCTGTGCGCCACTAGGACACCTATTGGCATCGTCCATGAAGCAAAGGGTCTGTACCTGTACCGTCGCCTTCTTGATGCCCTGCCAAGGGGCCGTGACTACCAAGCCATCGCTTGTCTGGCCTGTAATGCCGCCGAAGGTGTAGACCACTCCAACGTGACCGGCAGGGACAATGTGAATGGTAGCAAGGAGTGTGTGAAGACCAACCCATATGACGAACAGGGCAATGGCAGCTAGGTGTACAACACGACCTAGAGTCTCCGCTGTCTTGTCCTGATCCTCTTTCCCCGCGTGCTCTATGAGCTGTCCGATAAAACGGAGCCCGAATAGAACGAGCCCTGCGAAGATCATACTGATTATCCAGCCCATGTCTAAACTCCTTTCACTAGCTGACTTGAGAGCCGATGAAGAACATGGTTGTAGACACCGTCCACGTCTGCTCCGGGATGGTTACTTAGCTGCTCTGCTATCTCCTCCTTCAGTCGACTACGAAGCCACTTCTGTGATTGTCCTATCAGTCCCTTCTTAATCAGTACCTGCTTGTCCTCCTCCCACGGCTTGGATACAGGACCATTCCAGTAGGTCACTCCTGCCAGTTCACGGGCCAAGGTGTGCAATGTGACTGAGACGTGACTGTCCAGCCAGAGTAGCATCTGCCGTTGACGATCGGTCAGCTCGTCCATGCTCTGGAGGATGCGATCCACAGCCTTGCTTTCAAACGACTTCCGTAAGGCATCCGGCGCCACGAGTTGGACTCCGCCTTTGCTGTCGCTGGGAAGTCTAGCCATGATCTCTCTGATGATTTCTTCACGATCAACTTCGAGAGCAGGCCCCAGCGTCGTCACAGGGTTCACAGAATCGGAGAGTATAGTCACTAGGCCGCTACGGAGGGATTCCACCCCGTTCAGCTTAGTCCGTAGCTCCTCGATGGTCTGATGTTGTTCTGCAACGATCTCCTTCTGTAGCTCCAAGGACTCGAGACGGCTGGCTGCCAGTGACTCTGCTCTCTCAGCGCGTGAGGTTAGAGCCCTGATAGTGCCATCCTGCCGACGCGGCTGCTTCCCCTCCTCCACTTCCTGTTCTGGCGTAGCAAAGCGAGCACGCAAGGCAGAGACATCCGGCCTGGCCTCGACGACCTTCACGGCTATCTGTCGCTCTGGATCTGGATGAAAGGTCAGGCGGTCACGGATCTTGATCTGTGCAAATGTCTGCAGCTTCTCCGGGGACCAGATCCACGCCTGCCCGTTGGGCAGCTTGGCGATGCCCCGCTTGAACTCATCCAAGAGCGGGAGCTGCTCCTCTTCAAGGACACCTTGGAACATGTCGAGAACGGCCTTACGATCCCTTGGTCCTACAGTCCTCAGGGCGAGCAGCGTGTCGATCTGTTCAAGCACGTCCTTGGATGTGATCGCCGGCCGCTGAGAGACCAGTGTACAGCCGAGTCCGCGGTTACCACCCAAGCGCACCAGCCGCTCCACAGCCTCGTAGGTGGGAGCCATGTCCGGGCGCAGGTGCTGAGGAATGAACTCCGGCGCCTCTTCGAGGAAGACGTGACGCGGGGTACGGTTGATGGTGAAGAGTTCGTGGCAGAAGTCTCGTACGAACTCACGCCATGCGTTCTTGGAGAGCAGGGTGAGATCGATGACACAAGAGAAGTTCTCCTCCACGATTGCCTGAGCCACCGCTTCACCCATATTGCGCTCGATGGGGATATCACCATGCTCTCCGCCGAAGATCACTATAGGGAAGGGGCTGGGCTTCTTACCATCAGGAGAAGATCGCAAGCCCCACGTCACGCCCACAGGATCCAGCACCACGAACGGTAGACCAGCCTTGAGAAACTCCTCTGCGATCACGCCGAGAAGGTAGGACTTACCCGTGCGTTTTTTCGCAAGTATGGCCATGGTGTGGTTGATGATGCTAGCCGGCAACGTGAACGGCTGCCCGGAGGAGTCTGTGCCTATGTATAGATCCTGCATCACTCACTACTCCTGCTTCTTCGGATAGTCACCAGCTGGGCAGGGAACAAGAATGCTATCTTGCCAATAGTCACCCTCCGAACAGCGATAGCCATAGGTGTGCCAGTTAGGATCGTGGTTATGGTACTGACCGTCCTCATCCCAGTAGGGTGTCCAAGCCATGAGAGTGACGCTGCCACCTTCGCTAAACACCCTGCTTCGCTTCCCGCCAGCTACACATCGGGGACACTTCATGCTGGGGTTCCCTTAGGAGGAGGGTTCTTCCTCTTGATCGTCCACTTCTTCGTTACCCGTATCCTCGGGTTAGGAACCCCACAACGAACGCAGTAATCTACGTAGGAACCAGGGTAGCCGTACTCCGTAAACCAGTGACGGCGGAGCCCTCGGCAGTTCATTGATCTATTCTGCCGCGGCTGCTACGGATACTTTCTATGTGGGCACTGTCCGGGTGTCTGTACTCCATGAGCGGGTCGTGCCTGTACATCCCCTTGCCGTCCTTGAGTTGTACCCAGTAGCGCCCTTCCTCGGGCCGCCAGTCGAAGGTGTTGTCGAGCTCCTCTAGACAGGCTACCATCCGCTTCTGCCACTCGGCCGGCATGGCCTCCATGATGCTGCGCGGGATGGTCAGGTACTGTGCATAGGTCAGCTCGAACCAGTCGTGGACGGCGTCCCAGCCCTCCTCGAAGGTCTTCACCGGCCACCGCCCTCTCCGCGCTTCATGAAGGCGCCCTCTTCCTCAGAGAGATCGATGTAGACATCTGCAATGTTGCGCAGGTCCATCGATGCCATGCCGTCAACAGAGACGATGGCTATCTTCTTGCCTCTGTGGTGCAGGTATTCTACAACAGCTGTGAAATCGGAGTCGTTGGACACAAGCACCACCCACTCAACAGTGGAGGCTGCAGCATCCGCGGCGCAGAGAGCTATGGGGATGTCGCAGTCACCCTTCCACGTCTCGGAGGATCGCAGACGGTGCATGCGCTGCTCGTGGACGCGGTAGCCCTTGCCGATCAGCATCCGCGTGAAGGAGAGCTGCTTGTCAAAGGCCTCCTCCTCCATCACTGCCCGGATGGCCAAGAAGTAGTGCTTCTCAACTGGGATGAAGGCCCTGCCTACCACCTCTTCCAGACCGTCGATGTCCAGCCTGGAGGTTCGCAGGGAGTAGGTGACGTTGTCACCGTCTATGATTAGCCAAACTTTGTTCATATGGTTCTCCTCCCAAACACCTCTGCCACCTTAGTCGTCACGATCGCTGCTCTGTTTGCTGCTTGGGGTAGACCTCGCCGGTGAAGGAGTGAGTGGAGTAGACGTTGTCGATCCCCTCCAGCCCTCTACCCTTTGAGAAGATACCGTGTGTAACAAAGAGATCCACGGAGACGGCGCCGGCCTCTCGCAGCAGCTTGGCTAGACCGACAAAGGTTCCACCAGCATCGCAGATGTCGTCGATGATGAGACAGCGCTTCTCGGTGACGGCATTCGGGTTGTCGATCGCGGATCCATAGAGCCTGCCAGTCTTAGAGTCCCTGTTCTTGCGGCACTGCACTAACTCGAAGGCGGAATCAACCAGCATGTGGGAGACTCTTTCGGTAGCTCCGGCATCTGGTATGACGATTACTGTGTCTCCCGGATTGTAGTGACGAAGTATTCTCCGCAGCTCCGGCAATGGATAGACGACTTTTGGTGGTCTAAAGAGGCCGTCATGCAGACACCGTAGCACCTCGTTGGAGTGGGGATCTAAGATCTCTATCTGCTCGAAGTGAGCGCTGTTGATGATGTCAGCTACCACCTTGAGAGTGAATGGCTGGCAATTGTCTATCCTTCTGTCCATCCTCGCTCCAAGGAGGTAGTTGATTCGCAGGCTGGTCTTGTTATGACCATTGTCGAGGATCTCCTTGACTAGCAGGAGGTCGAAGATGTCGTCTGCAGAGCAGAGGCTGGTGGTGACCAGAATATCAGAGTACTCGATCTCGGTAGCCAAGGTGATATGCCTCTGGCCATCGGGGAAGATGAAGTGCTGGTAGCCAATGAGGGAGCCGTCGATGACTTGGATTAGCATTTCAACCAACCTCCTCCTCCATCCCGTCCACAACCAAGGTGTCCGGTTCAAAGAGCAGAAGGCCGATGAACGCCTTCAGCCTCCCTCGTGGATCAGAGCTCTTGAACATCAGCCAGCTTATGTCGTTCTTGCTTGGGCACAGATCCTCTGGAATGAGCATCGTCACTGTCATCCTGGCCCCCGGACTCCTCTTGCTGGGAGCATCCCAGCGGATGTCAGTGACCGCTGGCTTGAGTAGCTGACCCTCATCGACACCAATATTCAGCTCGAGACCATCGCTGTAGAAGATGATGGTACCACTCACAGCTGAGCCTCCAGCCTAGCCCTGATCTCTGCTAGTGTCTGGGTGTTGCCAGCGAGACCGTTGTGGAAGATAGTCTGCAGCAGGCCTCTGTCCTCTTCCTCCCAAGTGACATTCTCGTCAGCGGTGATAGTGCCATCCTCCGCCTCGTTGACCCTGATCAGGCCGAGAGCGCTCTTCTTCATCTTGCCGGTGTCTGTAGCTGGGTCCTTGAAGATAGGCACACCACCACGGGATCTCGTCTCACCGTAGGTTGACTTCACAGCGAAACCATAGGTGTCGCGAGTTACGTGCTGATAGGTGTAGGAGCCGATGCCGAAGACAACATTGGAGGAGGCGAAGCCCTTCCGCTTGAGCAGTCCTAGGATCTCCTCCTGCCGTTCCAGTGTGATCGCCTCACCGTAGATCAGACCAATGTGGGGGTCCAGCTCCTTGTAGCCGGCAGCATTGACCGTGCCTCCGAAGATATCCCAGAGAGTGCTGATTGCTCCGTTGTACTGGACAGGAGTGTAGGAGTCGGGGTCGCCACAGATGATCAGTGTTGGATCGCCGGAGTCAGGACGGATGACCAGTTTGCCTTCCCGGGCCATAATCGTGTCCTTCATTGCCGGCAGGTACTCGGTCAGCACACGCCAGAAGTCCCACGTGTCGGAGACTATGGAGACGACGCCGACGGGGTAGATCTTGGTAAGGAGACGGTTGAACGTCTGCAGCTCGGTCTCCTGCAGACCCATGCACATGACCGAGTGTTCGGTGGCAGGCACGCTGCCGCCAACTAGCTCTTTGTCGGAGTCCGCGCCGTAGTACTGCTCGAGGAAATCGATAGCTGGTATCGTGTCTGTGCCGGTGAAGGACAGCAGGTGCGCGGCGCCGGAGAGCATGGCTGCCTCGACGCCGGGCAGCCCGCGGAAGCTGAAGTCGTGACCCTGCCATGGCACGAACTCCTTCGGTGCCCCTGTCTCCTTGGCATAGCGCTCGAACGTCTTGCGGTACTGGAAGGCGGTCGTAGCTGACGTGCAGGCCATCCAGAGGATGTTGGACATCAGTGTCTCCAGCATGTTCGTCAGCCAGTAGAACTCCGGCTCGGTGTTGCGGATGGTGAGCATCGGCACGCGAAGGGGAACGACCGTACCCTCAGGAACGGCCTTGACGCACAGTGGTAGGTACTGCCTGTGCCAGAGCGCATCGATGTGATCCGTGGTGATGCCCGGTCCCAAGTAATTACCAATGCGCCGCTGATACTCGCGAATGACATCTGTTCGGTGCTGTCCGAAGAAGTTCCGGTTGAACTGGTTGACCAGATACTCCTGCACGAAGTACTGGAAGCCGAAGGCCACAACACCGTCGACACCGGTACGGGAGCGGCGTGCGGTCAGGTTGGAGTAGACCATGGTGGTGTCCTCCGGGTATTGGAAGACGTGGCCTACCTTGTAGCCGTCCTTCAGAAGCACGGGTAGGATCTGCACTCTTTACCTATCCTTTCTAACTAACCTTGGCTACCTCTTGGCAGTACAGCTGACCCTTTGCTGTCAGCTGCCTACCCCGAGGCACTACGTCGATGATCTGCTGCCTGAGCAAGTACGGCTCGAAAGCTTCCAGCAGCGTCCTCTCCTCGTGGCCGGCGGCGGCCGCCAGCGTCCTGACACCCACCGGTCCACCGTCGAAGCGATCGAACAGCAGCATCAGCAGGCGCCTATCGCCGTCATCCATCCCCCAGCTGTCCACCCCCAGCTCTGCCAGGGTCTTCTTCACCTGTGCTGGCTTGGGGTCGTCGGTGACGTCCCTGACCCGCCTGAGCAGCCTGTTGGCTATGCGGGGGACGCCCCGGGAGCGGAGGGCCAGCTCTTCGGCTGACTTTGGTCGCAGCTCCATGTTCAGCTTCTCGGCTGAGCGGAGGCAGACCTCCTTGATCTCAGACTCTGGGTAGTAGTCGAGGTGGAGCGTGAGACCGAATCTATCCCGTAGCGTGTCCGGCATCTTACCGAACTTGGTTGTTGCTGCCAAGAGCATGAAAGGCAGAGGCCTCTTCTTGAGACCAACGTAGCCACCCTCCATACCGATCTGCACCGACTCTGCCCCCGGCAGAGACAGGCTGTGGATCTCATCGATGAAGAGCGCCTCGCCATGCCTACAGGTTGTGATGACAGCTTGGAGCTGTGATAGGGGTATCGAGGCCTGTATCGCTATGGAGAACTCTCGCTCGTTGCGGATGAGGTCAGCCATGACCGTCTTGCCCAGTCCGGGAGGACCGTACAGCAAGATGTGGTCTGGCACCTCTCCTCTTGCGGTTGCTGCTGCTAGGAGCCTCTGAGCCAGGGCCTTCTGCCTCTCGTGACCCACGTACTCGTCCCATGTCTTGGGGCGCAGCACTTGGGAGAGAGCAAGATCGCCATCCACAGGCTCCATCGAGAGCAGTGTCCGCTCGCTTGGTATGTCTACTAGCTTCATTCTGGTTCACCTCCTTCCGTAGCAAGACTTCGCAGCCACCAACGGTGCGAGCGACAGCATAGAAGAGCATTAGACCAGCAGCACCACGGGTTGATAATGCAGCCTAAGGGATACTCGTGACACGAGACCCAGAGGAGACCATATGAGAAAACGATAGACCTTACATTCACCTAAGCTCATCACCTTCTGCGTGAAGAATAACCGTGGTTGGGAGACAGTGTCAAGCTGGGAATCTGATGTCGAGCTTCTCCTCCTTCTTGAACTCATAGTGGAATGGACAGTTTCGGCAAGAGGCCTTGTAGCCGATGTAGAGGCGGCCATCTTCTGTGATGAAGCTCTTGTAGTCCTCGCGAAGAGTCTCCTCTAGAGTGGGTGGCTTCAGTTGCTCCCTCCACTCCTCGTACTCATCTTGGGGGATCTTCCCGTAGGCAGCAGTGAAGCTCTCCACTTCCGCTGCGTGAGCCTCTCCCTTCTCCAGTTTGCAGCGAGGGCAGATACTCCAGTTGTCGGCACTCATCTTCCTCTCCCCTACTATATGTATATGTATATGTTAATGGTAACTTTGCCGTCGTATAATGCTCGTATGGCTAGGCCGCCCTCTCGGCAGCTCCTCCCCATACGCGAACCAGACGCG